>Ga0310691_10001368_pt1 | contig 37383 bp, 35 predicted proteins | sample 176DNAGHGlowgp2_FD_203887 | JGI IMG/M metagenome (GOLD analysis project Ga0310691, IMG submission 203887) | Sheep rumen microbial communities from Palmerston North, Manawatu-Wanganui, New Zealand - 1766 DNA GHGlow gp2 (v2) (version 2) | ecosystem: Host-associated > Mammals > Digestive system >... | reverse complement strand
TGCCGATATACAGTGATTATGATATGATTCATATTAATTTTTTAACTTTTAATGATAACAATCTAATTAAATATGAAAACAAACCAGTATTAGAAAGGTTCACTAATGTGGTTAAGCCGTTGAATTTTTCTAAAAGAAATGGTATCATAGAAAATAATCATATTAAATCCGTTATAAAGGGGAACATTCATGTTGAGTGGAAAGAAACACCACACACACCTTCTAATGAAATAAACTGCTGTGATGCTACTGGAAAAAAATGTGATTCTAGAAAACCATTTATTCCTTTTATTTATTCGAATGTTTTGTTAAGGCATTTTCCCACTAAAACGATTGAAGAATACCGAGATATTAAGGTTAAAAGAGGGTATCCTGATGGGAATAAAAATTTTTTCAAAGAGAATGATTGGGTTAATGAATTTTTTTTGTATAATGAAAGAACAAAAGAAAAGATGGATTTTTTAGGTGCTAAAGAAAAAAATGATGTTGACATATTTATATGCACCCATAAAGATTTTAAGAATATACTTAAAAACAAAACGTATAAAATAATTAACTCAAATGATATTAATGGCGATATTGCCCATAATGGGTTAAAGGGAAGTTTTTATTCAGAGATAATGAGTTATTTTCATATAAAAGATAATATTGAGTTGAAAAAATATGTTGGGGTATGTTCGTATAGGAAATATTTTGAGTTTATGGATGATATACCTAATATGGATGAGATATTTAAACAGTGGGATGTTATCGCATGTGAGCCAATTACATTCAAAGGAACTGTTAGATGGCAGTATACTTTATGCCATAATGTAGAAGATTTGGATATTGTTGAAGGGATAATTAGAAAAAAATTTCCAACGTATTTGGACGCATTTGAAAGTGTTATGAATGCATCAATGATGTTTCCTTGTAATATGGTGATAATGAAAAAAGAAGATTTTGAAGAATACGTTGATTTTATAAGAAATGTTTTGGATGAATATATCAAATATGTGGGTGTTGACATAGAGAAAAGAATAGAAAATAATAAAGAAAAATATCTTAAAAATTTTAGCCCCAATAACGAAGTTTGGTATCAATACAGAATTGGCGGTTATTTGGCTGAAAGATTGACTAACGTTTTTTTACTTAAACGTTTTAAAAAAATTAAAACATATAAGATGGTAATAACAGAACAAAAATATAATAAAAATGAGTAACAATATGCAACCAAAAGATAGTAGTTATTTGAGAAACCTTTTGAATATGAGGATTAATGAGTATAAGATGCTCAATGCAACATTATGTGAAATGATTGAAAGGAATTCTTCAAAGCAAGTTATTGATTCCATGAAATCAGAATTGGGCGGTATTATGTCTGAAATAGAAAACATTAACAAGGATTTGGAGAAGATTAAAAACGGAGAGAAAGAGGTTACTTACACTTATTATGATAAAAACGTGGAAGAGAAGAAAAACAAGGGGTTCTATGATTCAATCGTAAAACAGAACAAGGCAGTACAGTTTAAGGAAGCGGAAGGCATCAAAAATGGTGAAGCCCCAACAAAGTACAATTACGAAAACATCTATAAGAAAGTCGAAACTAAGTACAATAACAATTTTAAGACAAATCAAGGTGATTTGACTAAGGAATTTGTTGAGGATTTGAGAAACACCGTTGATTCTAGATTGCAGAGCAATAGGTTTTTGGTTAATTTGAAAGAACCGTTAAGTATTCCAGAGATAATGGTTAAATCGGTATCATTTGGCCCAAGAGAACATAGGGTTTATGTGTGCATATATGATTTCGTTACCGATTTTGGAGGTGCTAGATACCCGATTTTACAAGTATTGAAGTATGCACCAAATACATTTAGTTTCAAGGTAGAGCATTTGGATGCAAATGGAAAAGTAGTGTATACTGAGAGATATTCTAGATGCCATATAACTGAGGTATACAGAGACCCAATTGATTATTCTAATGATGATTTTTCAAAGATACAAATATTTATCAGTTATCAGAATGTAGAATATGAAACAAGTAAGTAATAAAAAAAATATTACAAAACCAAAGAAAACAGTTAGAAAACGTGCAGTCTCTAAGGTAAGGAAAACCACTAGGAAGACTATACGTGTTCACCCTAAATTCGGAACATCCAAGTTAGAGGAAGATTTTTCTAGAGATTTCCTAGACAAACTTAAAGTGAGGTATGTTTATCAGTTTGAAGCAAAGGATATTGGGAGATTCTATGATTTTGCAATATTACTAGATGAGGGTAGCGGATTAACACCTGGAAGTATGATTCTTCTTGAAATTGACGGTTCTTACTATCATTCAGACCCTAGGTTGGTTAAGGAAGAGAATATGAATCCTATGCAGAAACATAACAAAAGGGTTGACGAATATAAAGACAGATGGGCATTAATGCATGGAATACCACTTATAAGAATCTGGGAAAAAGATATTCGTGAAAATCCTAAAATGGTTATGGACGAGTTAAAAAAAAGATTATATTTGGAAACTGAGAAAAAGTCTTTGACTGAAAAGAAAACTAAAAGACATATAAATAAAATCAAATAAAATATATTTATTGTGGAAGTTACTTTATATATGCCTTATTATGATTACAATGACAGTGCTTTTGATGTAAACAGTGATTACTATGGTGACGAAGAATACATTAAAGCGATATCTAGTGAGTATAATAAGAATAAAGACATTGTTTACAATTCAATGATGAACTATAATAATGGTACTGGAAGCCTCATAGGTGGCGATGGGCAAACTTACAAGTTTGGTTCTGACACGTCTCAGAAAGAGGATAAAATCGCCTATTCAATCTGTAAAGGAATAGTGTATGATGAAAACGGGAATGATGATAATGTTGATAATTTAATCACGCATTTTGTAGACCAGAAACCATTTATAGAAATGTTTGAGTTTGATGACACTAGTAGTGAAGAAGAATTCATTTCGGAAATATCATTGTGGGTCAAGGAGCATAATGCGATTAACAAATATAAAGATTTTAAAGGCGAAGAATGGGCTTGGATAAAAGAGCCTAAAAGGAACGTTAAAATGCATTTTGTTAATAAGGCTGGTGAAGATTTATATGCAATTTTAGAGAATTGCAAGATTATGGATATTGTTGATGACAATTCTATGATTGTATTCATTGAGAAACTAAGATTAATAGACGAAATATAATGAGTTATGGCAAAAAAGAAATTAACTGAAGAGCAAGAGAACGAAATCAAGACTCTTTTGGAAAACAACAAAATGTTGGAAAAGACTAAGAAAGAAGCCGAAAGCAGGGGTAAAGCCGTATCTGTAAAACAGATTGAAAGAGCACAGCAAGAGGTTATTGACCACATCAATAGCATTGACCCAACTGTACTTGGTGGAAATAAGGCAAAGAAAACATCTTTATCCACAACAGCTAAGAAAACAGCACCTCAAGCAAATCTTTTCCAAGATACTGATATGTCAATTTTTGACATGTTAAACGAAAATGAAAAAACAAGACAAGAAGACAGCGAATTAGCAATTGCAGAATCTACTGAAACAGCTATTGAAGAATATGATATGACACCAAGTGAGACAACAATTGCTGACAAAGCTAACTTTAATGACATTGACCCTAATTTAAAGTATGATATTATTCAGTTGCCTAGTAACGGTCAATGTTACAGAAACAAAGTAGATAGGGTTCCAGTAGCATTTTTGACAGCTTACGATGAAAATATCATCACATCGCCAAACTTGTATAAGGATGGGTTGGTAATTGACTATCTATTGAAGTCTAAAGTTGTTAATAGCGAAATAAACGTGGAAGATTTGGTTAGTGGTGATGCTGATGCAATTATATTGTATTTGAGAGCAACTAGCTACGGTCCAGATTTCCCAATTGTGGTTACTGACCCAGATACTGGTGAACAAATCGATACAACAGTTGACTTAACAAAGCTCAAGCCAAGAGATTTTAAACTTGTTGGTGACGAGAATGGTCATTTTGAATATACCACACCTATTTTGAAGGATAGAATTAAGTTCAGATATTTGACTAGAAAGCAAGAAAGACAGCTTAGACAAGTCACAGAACTTGAGGGATGTGGTACTAAGGCTATGATGCTTGCAAGGGAATCAGAGACGTTAAAGGCTGCACTTATGAATGATAAATATGTCAATGACAACGATAAGAAAACAATTAAGGCAGCAATAGCAACAATTGATAAATGGTCAAAGAAACTGAAAGAAGTTAATAATTCTGAGTTTACTAAGATAATGACCAATAATATGCAGTTACAGATTGTTGCTGTGAACGACAATTACGATAGGGAATTTATAAGAAAATATATTAATCAGATGCCAGCTAGAGATTCATTGATGTTGAGAAAATATATTAATGATAACAGACCTGGAATTGATTTTGATATTGAAATTGAAAGACCAGAGAGTCTAGGAGGTGGCTCATTCAAGACCTTTCTTAACTGGGACGATTCTGTTTTCCTCAATATCTCCGATGTATGAGAGAAACCTTAAAGATGAATTGTTCGCATGTCACATGTACATGAAAATACCTTTCGATGTACTTGAAAAAATGCCAATAATGGATAGAAAATACTATATTAACAAGTATGTTGAATATGTTGAGGCTAGAAATGCTTCGATGAATGAAGGCGGTAGTTCTAGTTCAAACAGTAACATATCTAACTATACTAGTATGAGCCAAGGACTAGATGGTAACGACATTGCAGAAGAAATGGGATTAATATAAAATAAAAAACGCTCAAGGTCAAAACCCTTGGGCGTTTTGTTGTTGTGCTATTAAAGCATTATATTGTTTGTTTATTTCTTCAATTTTAACAAATATATTTCTCATTCCTTGTGATATTTGTGGAGCATACTGTGGTATTTGATATTTACTTTCCACTACTTGATAATTTTGATATACTTGCATTGACCTTTGAAGTAATGATGATAATCTTTCACTTTTTACAGTTGTTGTGTTCACCTTGCCATAATTACCTTTTGCGGCATTTTGCGCATTATATCCATTACTACCTTTAGTTAAATAATTTTTAGTATTATAATATCCTCTTTTAGCATCATACCAAAAATTACCGCCCAATTCAGGTGGTATATTTACACCCCAATCGCCAAGGCTTTCATTCAAGTTGTTTGCTTGAACACATCTGTTTATGGCTTGTACTATTTGTACAACGAAATATTCAGTATCATAAAGAAGCTTGTTTGCACTTTGGTTTAAATTATCTGTTGGTATTTTACACACTTGTTTTAATAAAACATCTAACTGATTTCCAAGTTGCATCAATGATTGAATATTTTCAGTTATGATATATTTGCTTATTTCTTCATTTATAATTGTTCTAATATTTTTCATAAAAAAAACTTTATTCCAATATATAAATATCAGAATAAAGTACAAAGTTTAAACATGAAATTAGAATTACCTTCTTTTATTTTATAATCTGATAAGTCTATTGTAACGGATAAATTCATATTATATTTTGAATTAAATTCATTACACATTTTTTTGAATTCTTTACCATGTTTGCATTTCTTATCAATGCCTATGTACAGCAGATAGTAATGTATCATTTCATGTACTAATACATCCCTTATTTGTGACTCTGTAAAGTCATAGTTACCACTAATCTCGATTGTTTCATCAGATGTATTTCCGAAATCATCCACTTCACAATGAAAATATCCAAGTGTCTTATATGAGTGACTTATTTTGAAATTTGGTATTGGTAACACCCCACCAAAATATTCTTCATTGAATGTGTGGAATAAGCCTAAGACATTAAATTTACTTACTACCATACCATTCAAGCCATAAAACGATTAAACATAGAATACCAATTCCGATAATACCGCCTATTAGTCTACCCAACAGATGCATTAGGAATTCTTTAACAGAATTGAACTCCCAAATAATACCTCTCCACTCTTGATAAAATCTCATAGTTATATTTGTTTTTTATTGTTTCTTGATGCAAATGTACGAAATATTTTTAAATTGACAAAATAATTAATGTTAAAAAATATAAAATCACCTATTTATATAGAAAAATTAATAATTAGATACAACAATAGATATTAAATATGCCACAAGCATTAATTGCATTATTTACTAATTTAGCTGGAATAATTGGTGGTGCTCTAAATGGAGTGCTAGGTACTGCTGTGTCTATGATGAAAGCAGGTACAAGAGCTGCTTTTCAATTCCACCAAGAAGGTATATCATTAGCTAGAGATTTAGGTATGGGCTTAAATCAAGCTAATGCCTATACTAGAGTTTTAACTGAAAGAACGCAAGAATTAGCTGCAAAATATGGTGTTACTGCTGATGCAATAAAGGCTGTTCAAAGAAACATTTCAGAAACAACTGGTAAGCAGCTATTGTTAAATGATGCGCAAGCTGAAGGATTTGTACAAGCAAATAAACTTGTTGGTGAGCAAACAACCAATAGGTTTATGGATACCATAATGAATGGTATGGGTGGACAAGTTCATGCTGTACAAGGAGCAATATCAAAGGCATATGCAACTGCTGCAAAACAAGGTTTAAATGCCCAAAAGTTTAGTAAAACAGTTGCTGATAACTTGTCAATGGCTAACCGCCTAAACTTCAGAAATGGTATTAATGGTATCACTAGAATGGCAGCAATGGCTGAAAAATTCGGACTTAGTATGAAGTCTGTAGAAACTGCTGCTGGTCAATTTATGGAGCTTGATACTGCAATTGAGCATTCAGCACATTTACAGATGCTTGGTGGAAGTATAGGTGCAGCATTTGGAAATCCTTTGGAAAATGCATATGAATCAATGTATGACCCAGAGGCATTTGCAAAGAGAATGGAAGACGCAATGAAAGGTATGGCAACTTTTGACCCTAAGAAGGGCTATGCTACCATGAGTGCGATGAACCAAGACATCCTTAGAAACTATGCAAAGGAAATGGGTCTTAATGCTGAAGAGGTGGTTGCCAATGCCAAGAAAATGGCTGAAGTTAGGTATAAGGAAACTGCTTTTGCTAGCGATATAAATAAGTATGCAGGAAATGGCGAAGATAGAGAAGCAAGACGTAATTTCATTGTAAATAATTCACAAGTCACACCAGATGGTCGTCTTCAAGTTAACGGTAAAGATATAAACTCCATTACTGAAGAGGAATGGAAAAATATGATGGCATTTGATGGTAAATCAGATACCGACATATTGAAAGACCAAGCCATTAGCTTAACAAGTATTAATGAAGCATTGACTAGTAATGCAGATAAAACGGCAGCAGCATTTGCAAAGGGACTGGCATTAGATAATAATGCTCAAGACATTGTTAAAGGAATTAATAATATTGGAAATGTTGCATCTAACATTGCTGAAAATTTAGGTAGAGGTGCTGGTGCAGCACTTATGAAAATACTTGATTGGCTAAAATACAATGGAAGTACATTAAAAAATATTGCAAATGGTGTAGTTAAAGTATCTAGTTTCTTGGCTGATAATTGGAAAGGATTATTAGCTGCAATTCTTGGTTGGAAACTCTTGTTGAAACCTCTTCTTGGTATGAAACTTGGTGGTGGCACAACGGTTGGTGGAAGACTTGCATCAAAAGCATTTGGAGGTATCAGCAAAGGTTTGAAAGGATTATTCACCACTTCTAGAGACACAAATATTGCCACAAGAATGGGTTACGCTGATGCACGTGTTAGTGGTAGTGGAAGATTTATGTCAGCATTAAAAGCACCATTCAGAGGCGCTAGTCTTTTATCAACTAGCCAAAAAATGGTCAATGTTGGTGGTGCTGCTCTTGGTGTTGGTATTTCTGCTGCACAAGGTATTATGGCTCAATCTGCATATAAAGACAAACTTGATTTAATAAATAGAGGTGAATGGGATAGAGAAAGATATAAAACCAAGGAAGAAGCTATGGCTGGAGCACAGACAGAAAGGAATGAAGGTGTAGGCGGTGCTGTAGGCAGTGGCGTAGGTACTGTAATTGGAACAATTCTTGGTGGACCAGTTGGTGCTATGATTGGTGGTGCTATTGGTAAGTTTGCTGGTGAATATATTGGTAAGAATTGGACTAAAATTACTGATTGGTTTTCTAAGGGATGGGATAAAGTTGTAAAATACTTTACCTCTATTGATTGGGGTAAAGTCGGTGAAACTTTAATAAGTGTATTTTTACCTCCAGTTGGCGCAATTATTCAAGTTGTTAAGCATTGGGATGATATAACTGCTTGGGTAGGAGAAAAATGGGACGGTGCTATGAGCCAACTTAGTGTTTTGTGGAAAGATATTAAAGATGGTTGGAATAATTATATAGAACAGCCTTTCAAGGAATATGTATTACAGCCAATTAAAGACATTGTTAAATGGACAGATGAAAATATTTTACAACCTGTTAAGAGCTTCTTTGCTAAAGTTAAAGAGGGATGGGATAAATTAATGGGTGGTATCCAAAAATTCCTAGATGACCCTTGGGGTAGTATCAAACAAGGGGCAAAAAACACATATGAAGATGCGAAAGGTTGGGCTAAAGAAAAATGGGACGGTGCAAAAGGTTGGGTTAATGATTTGTTTAGTGAGAAACACGCTAATGGTGGTATTGTTGGTGGAAACTCATACAGTGGTGATAAAGTTTTAACTGGACTTAACAGTGGTGAAATGGTTTTGAATAAAAACCAGCAATCACGCCTATTTAATTTCATAAGCAATGCTTCTGATGTTATTTCAACCGCATTGAATGGAGATAATGGAATAAAGACACGTCCATTTGGTGAGAATAGTTTCAGAATGATTCCTAGAGACATTAGCGTAGAAAACGGACAAAAGGTATCTGAAATTACTGTAAAGGATGTTAACCTTAATGTTAACGGAACAATTAAACTCGATGCAGGTAATTTTGCTAAGAATATAGATATTAATCAGTTATTAAATGATTCTTCGTTTGTTTCTTCACTTAAAGAAATCATCAAGAATTCTATTAATAATGACATGAACGGAGGAAGATTCATGAATGATAATGCAACCTTGAGAGGAAGTATTGGTACAACCACTTATTGGGGTCGTTAATCTTTAAATAAAGTGAAAAATAAATTATATTTTATATATGGCAAGCTTTTTGGATAAGTTGGGCAATACCACTGCTGACCTATTGAGCAATAGTGATTTTATTAATAGGTCAGTTGGTATGGCTAATTCATACGAGGATATTATGTTTATAGTTCAAGCCCTTGGGCGTGAGCCTATTAGCTTATTGGGTAAAGACTATCTCTATATTTTTGACCATGTTAGAAGAAATTATAACATGGGTACAAATGTTATGGACTATAATTCAAATGAATGCCCTAAGTTTACCTTCTATAAAGAAAAACCAACTGTGAAGTTTGCCAATCCTTATGATGACCCTAAAAATTTGTTGGATAGATGGATGCCTGAATTAGAGTTTCAACACACATCTGAAATGAATGGCGTGGCTGGAACTTTATATTCATATGCTGAATCTGATGATGGCTATACCAATAACAAAACAATTGGCGCAATGAACGACACCGAAAGAGGCGGAAACCCAGGTGTGCGTTTTGGTGGCATTTCTAGTTTCGCAAATAGTTTAGATACTTGCGACTTGATTAAAAAGACAAATGACAACTTTAATCATGGTAAATATAAGACTCTTATTGCTAGATTCCATACTAATTCAATGGATTCTAGAAATAAAGAAGACATTACACAAACAGCATTCAGTAACAAATATGGACAATCTCATGGTAGAAACTTACTGAAAATTAATAAAACAGAAGAAAATGGATATGATAACCCATATTGTAGAGTATGGACTTATCATCACCAGTATAACCAATTATCTAGAGCAATAAGACCATTTGATGATGCAAGCTCTCAAGAAATATTGGAAAGTATGGAACAAGTTGGTGACTATAATACCGTAGGATTCAGAACAAAAGAAAGTGAAAAATATGGATTTGATGGCGGTAGTAAAAGACTAGATAAATATGGTGTATTAAACTACAGAAATGGTTTGGTTAACATAGCACCTACTGCTAAAATTAAAGATTACTTCGAACATAGAGAAGATGATGAAAAAGCAGTATCTACAAAAAAATGTATGTTCTCAATTGAGAACTTGGCATGGAAAAGTGAGAACATAATACACGATGAATACGACCAATTTGGTTTATCACCAGAGCAAAAAGGACCACTTGGTGGTCGTATAATGTGGTTTCCACCATATGACCTTTCATTTAATGAAGATGTAAGTGTAAACTGGAATGCAAACCAATTTATTGGTAGGGGTGAAAAAGTATATACATATACAGACACAGAAAGACGTGGTAATTTATCATTCACATTGTTAATTGACCATCCAGCAATACTCGATTATTGGACTGGTCATGAGCGTAATGGAATGAAAAACCAAGATGTAACATTAGTTCCAGGAAATGATGGTGGTGTTGATGAAATAAATAACCAAGAAAATACTCTTCTAAGGTTCTTTGCTGGTTGCGAAATCCTTTCAGCTAAACCACAAGAATTTAGAAAAAGAGTTAGGGTTGCGAAAAAAGAAAAGGATGTAAAACAACCTGTTAAGGAAGACCCACCAGAGCCAGAGGTACATGAACCAACAATTACTGAAAAGGCGATACATTGTGTATTATATTATCCTAATAACTATAGTGGAGTTGATGACGTACCGACTAAAGCTAGTGGAAAGGTTAATGCTATTTATTATCTTATGAATGGTATTGGTACTCAGAAATTTGTTAATGACAAAAATGATGCTGAAGATATTCCAACTACCATTGACACACAAGTAACTATACAAGGAACTGAAAACACTGGTGGCTATGAAGTTGGTAGAAATCAATTTAGTATGGGAGGTATATCTGTTGCAATAGCCAATCTTAATGCAGATTATAACCAAATTAAAACCACTTATTCTGATTTAGAAACAAAAGATAAAAAAGCACAATATTTGACTAGTCCTGCTGGTGTTAGAGAAGGTCAAACCGAAGGATATGTTGCTAAATATGGGGAGAAAAGCTATCCATTGGCTAAAATAATTGGTTCTCAAGCAATGTCATTGGGTGGCGCAGCTACACAGTCTAACTTAACTGGAGCAACACACCAATGGTATCGTAGACGTTGGTATTATCGTGTAGATAAAGTATATGAGAATCAGCAATTTTCTAGACCAGATAGCTATCTTGATACAAGAGATTTTGGATTAAATGGTATTAAAGGATATAGAAGCGCTAAAGAGAATGAATCTATAGCCAAAGCATTTGGTTTGGATGGAAATGACGAAAATACAACGCTTATTAGCTTTGCTGATATGTTTGTTGCATTAGAGGGTCAAAAAGCAGAAGAGTTGTTAAGTGGTCAGTTTAGCGAAGGTAATGTTAAACTTGTGAAAGAATTGATGGAGAATAAAGAAAGATTTAAAATTACTGAAATTAAATTTGAAGGACATGCTTCTTATCAAGGTTATGCTAAATCAAACGACACACTATCTAACAACAGAGCATTGACATTCAAAAAATGGATGGAAAATAATAAATTCCCTGAAATAGATAAGGCAACAACTGGAGCTAAAAAGGAAAGCCCAAAAAACAATGTCGATAAGGGAAATAACAGCGATAAAGTTGTTAAAATGTGGCGTAGTGCCTCAGTTATAATCAAATATAACGAGACTAGTATTGAGACTGCTGCAATGGCAGAATCATCGTCTGTTGAAAAAGGTAAAACTGATAAAAATACAAATGCTCCATTGAATCAGATTGATAAGGTATCAATAGAAAATAATAAAACGAGCGTTTTACCTGCACCGCCATCAAGTATAATTAATCCTTATAAAACTACCGATGATTGGCTTAAAGCAAATCAAAAACGTTTTGATGAACAACTTAGAGAGTTTTCATATAAACTAAAAGGTATGCAAGATGGAAAAGACTATTTTAACGAAATGTCTTGGGATTTTGATAATTCATATCTTCAAAATCAAACTGGAATTACAGGCGTTAAAAAAGGCATTGTTGAGCGTTATGATAATGAGGGAGAGTTCTTTGAATTGCTTGAAAAGAACAGTCCGTTCTTGCATCATTTGATAACAGACAAAATAAAATACTTTGACCCAGCATACCATTCAATATCGCCTGAAGGATTTAATGCGAGATTAACATTCTTGCATCAATGTACAAGGCAAGGTTCTACTGTTGGTAGTTCAGACCAAGGTTCTACTACCGCATATAACTTAGCGTTTGGTAGACCACCAATATGTGTATTGAGACTTGGTGATTTCTATTATACTAAGATTGTTATTAATAGCATTAGTATACAATATGAAACACCACAGTGGGATTTAAACCCTGAAGGTATTGGTGTTATGCCAATGTTTGCAAAAGTAACAATTAACTTTGTATTCTTGGGTGGTAGTGACCTAGCTGGTCCTATTTCACGTCTACAGAATGCAGTATCGTTCAACTATTATGCAAATACTAGCGTTTATGATAATCGTGCTGAAATGGTACAATATGATGCAGATGGTAATGGTCATGAAGTTAAATTTAAACCTTATTCTTATCCAGATATGATAGAAACAGGTGAGCCAAGGCAAGAAAAGAAAAAAGGTGTCGTTGACACTGAAGAAGACCTTAGATGGATGGAAGAATTCTATAAGGGTGTTAATGTAAGGAATGCTGAAACAATGCAGACAGATGAAAGAATTACAACTTTCGATAAAAATTTTAAATAATGTATGACATATAATAGATATAAATCATTTATAGTGGATGGTACTTACAAAAAGATACCATCCATTGAAGTACCTTCTTCTAATTCAGACCTTTATGTTTATTATGAAGTGGGTAAAACAAGATTGGATTTGCTTTCATACCAATATTATGGAGACCCTAATTATGGTTGGTTGATATTGCAAGCAAATCCTGATGCAGGTTCTTTAGAATTTAGGATAAAGAACCATACAAGGTTACGTATTCCATATCCATTGGATAATGCAATTCAAGGATATGAAGCAAATATTAACAGATATAATAATTTATATGGATTAAATAAATAAATTTATGCCAACACCTCATTCAAGTGTTAATTATGTAGAGCCTAATTTTAACGCAGTTAAAGGAGAATTCAGTGGTGGAACTTTCCAAGACTGGGCACTTAAAGACGATTATGAAAGAGCACCAAGATTGGAGGATTATTCTATAATGCTTAATCTTGAGGTTGAAGTTTGTAGCAGAAAAAACATTTCTAAAAATGAGACTGTTACAAAAGATGTTTTGATTTTGTCATATACGACAAATCAAAGCAATGGAACGTCTGTTGTTAATTTTATGGGTGGTACTAAAATAGAATGTAATGATGCTGAAAAACACAACATAAACTTTTTGACAACAAACTATGCTGACATGTATGTTGGTGATTTAATAAATTATGGTACTACTGAAATGATTGGTGTTAAATCTGTTGATATTGAATATCAAAAATCATGCGTACCAATTATCAATATTAAATTCACCGATGTAAGAGGTTTGTCATTATTTCAACCAACTGAATTAAGTAGAACTAATGCGTATCAAGGAATAGGTGGTATTAATGCAGATAACGTTGCGCAGTCTTTCTTCCAATGTTTTTTCAGAGTTCCTATGCCAAAGTTTACCATAACTATTAAAGGCTTTTATGGTAAACCAGTTACTTATGAGGTTTTGTGCGACAAATTTGAAACTAATTTTAATTCAGATACTGGCGATTTTGATATTAACACTAGATTTATAGGCTATAGTTACTCTTTTTTAACAGATATTGTTACAGATGCTTTACTTGCTGCACCATATTCTGATTATGGTGGCAGAGAAAATAACTATAACAAATATTGGGCGCAAGAGATTAACTCTGGTCGTTTTACCATTTGGAATAAAGAAAAAACGGCTAAAGATAAAATGCCAACATTATATGAAATATTCAGTACCGTAAAATTAGCATTAAAAAATGTAGATGGTGAATCGACTCCCATAACAGATGAAGAAAACACACATGCTAGTGAAATAGAAAAGCTGAATTCTCTAAAAGATTTATACACATTATGGTATTCAACTTTATTTAACATATGTTGTGAGATATATGGTAAAGAATATGTTTATCTTTTTGAAGATAAAGGGTGTTATTATAGATTGTTAATTTTAACAAATAATAAAACTGTTACTCAAAAGGATTTATCATACCAATACGAAAACTTTTTTAGTGATGAATTTAAAGAGATTCATCAAAATCTTAATTCTGCAATTGATGAATACAATCAAGAAAGTAATGGCTTTAGAAAATTAGAAAATGTCTCTAAAGATTTTTCTAAATTCGAAAGGGTAAGTCTTTTTAATAGATTATTTGTTAACGGAAAAAATGAAATTGTATTTAATGGATTTGATAAAAATAACAGCCTACCACAAACTGACGTATTTGGTAAAGTTTTTAGAGGTGTAGAATATACTGGAGCCACAGCAGATGCCGACGCAGAACAGCATAGAAAGCATGTATTGGGTACGATATATAACGATGGGGTAGACCAATATATTGATTGTTATTCTATTGATGTTGACTATCGTTATATTGATGATAGAATTAAAGCATTACAAGCAGACGCAAATAGAGATATTAAAGAAAAGGAAGACGAAAGAAAAATAAAAGCATTAAACAAAGAAATGTTTAAGCGTTTGGGGTGGCATCCTTCTGTAGAGAATTTTACTAGAATTATGATGGCACACCTAGAAACGTTAATGAAACAATTATATGATTGTGTTAGTGCTTGTGAGGGAAGAACCGCATCACAATTGAATGTAAATCCAGGAGAAAATCTAGATGTTCCAAATGCATCAAAAGACCCTGAGATACCACCATTTCCAAGAGTTTACAGGCAAGTTGTTGGCGATGATAAAATTATAAAGAATGAGGATACATGGGTTGGTGAATTCACTGGTGGTATAGGATTTCAAGAAGTGGATTTTATCAATGGTTTGTTTAATGGCGCTGAAAAGGTTGTTGCCTTATATAAAGATGATAAAATTTCAGAAGAACAGAGTAATAGAACGATACCTACTGAATCAACTGAAAAAGCAATAATTAAACATCCTTTGACATCATTTGATTTTTATATAAATAAACCTCCTTATGGAGATTCTAGTGAAATTTCATCTGATGAAACAGGTTATGGTCTTGCAGGGCGTATTGCAATGCGTATGTTTGACATATTAGCAATCAATTATTTTAGGAAAGAGCAAGGAAGTTACTTCTTTGGTACTAAAAATCCTGAATTGGTTGGTAGAATAGAGGCTGAAAATTTCTATGATACGGTAAAATTAACAAATCCTAAAATTAATACCATGATAAGAAATGGTGTATTCTCTAGTGACAATATCATTTCTTATATAACAAGTGAAGGAACTGATATGCCTTGGGGTAATTCTCCGTTATTTACTAAAGGTTCTAATCTTTGGTTAAGTGGATATAATGTAAAGAAAACAGGATATAGTAATTCAATATATCCAATTCAAAAATTTTCGTATGAAAAACTTAAAGAAGTACACAGTTTACTTAATCAAGGTGATAAAATAACCAATTCAAAAGGTGATATATCATTATGGAATATACCTAGTTCAGTTAAAGATGAAACAGTTAATACAACTGATAATTATGGATATGGTACTACCTTTATTTTAGATAACCCTAAAGCAATCGAAGAACAATTACAAGGTGCTAATACTGGTGTAGATAGTGGATATACAGAGATTTATAATTCAATTTCTTCGGCATGCTCATTCAATAATGTAAGAGAATATTGTAATTTTGCAGTTGTTCCTGGTATTCATTCCATTTCGTTAAAGGCTGTTACAGCACAAGAACAACCGCAGAAAGCCATAATCAAAGATGGAATGGCTTGTGTTACTATTGGTGGAAATGAGCATAAATACTCAACTGAAAATATGAATAGTGACTTCTCAACACAATCTGAAAATGGTAATTTTAATAGCTGTGTTATAACAGAGGTATTTGGTATGTCAAAAGATAGTAATACTAGTACTTATTATATAGATAGAAACACTTCATTAGCAAATCAAACCGAAAACCCTTTAAACGGAAGAGAAGTTGGTGGTCATGTTTTGAATCTAGAAGAATCAAAACTAACTTTAGCTTTAATGGGTATCCTACTTAATACAACTGAATTTGGAAGATATATTGCTAAAAGTCATACTGTTACATATCTTCCTAAATTAGCTGTGCTACAAATTGGTGCAATTATATATGCTAGTGGAGGTATTCATGAAAATGTACCAAAAGATAATAAAAAAGAATCGATAGAAAAAGCATCAAGAAGAATAAGGTCAATTGCTTCTAAATATTTACCAGTATCTAAAATGAGAGAGGCTTCAATGGATTTTTATTCATACCAGATATTTAATTATATTGCAAGTCTTAATAAGCTAGCAAAGCACCAATATGAAAAATACTATATAGATTGGATTGTTGCAAACAAGAACTATGCTGCAAAGTTATGTGATAAAAATAGCGATTGCTATTTGCCAACATATGAGGAAAATGGAACAACAGTATCTAATAGAAAGGTTCTAAATCAGAATAATGAGATAGTTCAAAAGTTAACTAATGATTTACTTAAAGCTGTTTGTATTGTTAGATTATCTGTAAACCACCACAATGGTGAAAAAATAGAAGATTATGCATTATCTGAAGGAACTGCTAAATTATATTTAGATGGTTTTATTGGTAGGTTACAAGAACTTTACCATATAAATAGTTTCGAAGATGAAAATGGTAACATCGTTAGGACAACTGACGAACCGCATAAAACAACACAAGATATGAAGAAAGAGCTTTATAGGTATATGAAGCAAATTTATGATAAATGGATTCCTATGTCATCTCTTGATGATTGGATGTTAGAATCATTTTTTCCAACAAAAGGAGAAGAGATGGGACATAAATTTTATTTCATTGATTCATATTATAATGATATTGGTAATAAACTATTAGTCAACCCTAAGATAATTGCGGAAAAAGTAGAAGCATTATTAAAATATGAAGATATTAATTCAATGCTTTTGGGATTTTTATCTGATATGTATTCAGCTAGCAAATCAATGCTAATGTCTATACAGAATTTTACCGATTTGAAGAAAAAAGATTCAATGAAAGAAATGTTTACGCCAATATCATACAATAGCATAAAATGGAGTGGAATTAACAAGTATCCAAGTTTTGTTGTTGTTTATCCTTACCAAGCTTCAAAAAATCTTAATATTCCAAATGGTGAATACACAAACGATGGATTTATGCTTAATGATGAGTTTGAAACACCAATGGCAATCAGAAGCAAGACCAATGAAGAAGATGGGTGTTTTAGAATACCTGCATTTGGTGTATCATATGGTAAACAATATCAGAGCTATTTCAAAAAGGTAAATATAAATATGAAAAGCCCAATAGCCACTGAACAGTCAATTAGAGCTAAACATGCAATTATGATTGGGGCAGTATCTAATGGTGAAAAGGGTATTAAATCACAAGACTTATATGATGTATATGCCTCACAATCATATACTTGTGATGTTGAAATGATGGGTTGCGCATGGGTACAACCATTAATGTATTTTGTGCTATTGAATGTCCCTATGTTTAGGGGTTCATATTTGATTATGAAAGTTAAACATTCAATAAGACCTGGTGTTATGACAACTAATTTCACTGGCTGTCGTATGGCTAATGTTTCAAATACATTAGTAGAAGATATATTCACAGATGGAGGTACTGATGCTACTAATGGAGAATATTCTAGTTTTGAAACTGATAGACAACTTTTGGCAAATATTGATAACGATTGTCCATATAAGATATATCCATTATGGGAATCTAATGCTTTAGGTGGTGTGTGGGAAGGAGACCAAAAAGGCCCTCAATTCACTGGTTCTACTCTTGAAGAAAGACAAAAAGCTTGGGCAATAGCAATGTTCCATGCATGGTTATCTAAAGGAGTTAATGTCGAAATTGCTAAAATAATTGTCGCTCAAGAAGCACTAGAATGTGGATGGGGTCAATCACAAGTTGCAACTCATAATTATGGTGGATTTAAGCCAGGAGGAAATTATAAAGCTTTTGATAGTATTGAAGATTTTGTTGACTATGGAGTAAAAAATGTTTATGAAAAGAATTTTCCAACTGCACTTCAACAAACAAATTGGAGAGATTATTTTAACGTAATTCAAAATATTGGTGGCAAAAACCGTAAAGGCCTTTCATATTGTTCTGATGACCCAAAATATCCAAGCATAAAATGTTCTGGTGATAAATACACAGTAAGTATTATGGGTAAAGATGGTAACGGTGGAACATATAAAAGAGTATGTAAATATTTAGAAGGAGTTTCCACGACACCAACTAAATCTGCTACGGAAGAGACTACTGATAAGAAAGAGGATATTAACACAGCATTTTTTAATGCAATTGATAGGTCAGCACAAGATACTCCGTCCATATCAACTAAATTGCATAAGATTGAAGTTGATGAACTTGGGTATTTGAAGATAAATCAAGAAAATAGAAAAACTGATAAATTGGCTATTGTGTTTGATATGATTCTTAACAGTGAGTATTATAATTATGTACAAGAACTAGGTTGGATATATCCTAATGGCGGTATGCAAACGAGTATAAACCCAGATGTAATATATTGTAAGCTGACACAGAAACCTGAAAATAATGCAAATAAAATTATTTGGGCTGTTCAGTATGGGCAAAGTATTGCTACATATAGAAAAAATGAGATACCTACTGGTGAGGGAAGCTCAAATGATTTAATTTTGAAATCATTAGCTAAGAGAAGAGCTGCTGTTGGTAATGATGCTAACTTTAAGAAGGAAGTTCCGCAGCTTACGGACTTAAGCGGTCTTGATAAATACAAACCAAAAGATTGTAATAGTTTAGTAAGTAGCACAAGTGGAAACCAATCTGGACCTAGAGATAATTCAACTTGGGCTAAAGCTGTTCAAAGTATGGGTAAATGGTATGAAAGCAATATTCACAATTACAATCAAAGTCAATATACCTCATGTCCATTATTGGGTGGACAAAAAGTAAGACATGATTGTAGTGGATTTGTTAGTGCTTGCTTACAGTATTTTGGTGCATTTAAGAAAGGATTTTTAACAACTTCTAAAGGATTTGTTGGTGATTCTAGTGTTAGTAATATGTTAACTAATGGTGGATTCAGACAATTAAAGTTTAGCTGGGATAAAGCACAAGAATATGATATTGTGGCTTTAAACGGTCATGTTGAAATTCTAGCATCTAAGGCTTCTCCAATTAAAGATTGGGGTTGGGGTAAATGTCATGACGGTAGAAACGGACATCAAGGTATGCCAGCAAATGCTATTAGTGATAGATATATTAAGAATAAGTATTTAAAAATTTGGAGATATTTAGGCTAAATTTGTTTTTTTAACATTTTTTATATATCTTTGCATATATTTTAGAATGTTATGAAAACTTTAGGATACATTGTTACGGATAGGAAACTTAAGGACATAGATGGGTTTGTGGAGCAAGTTAATGATATTTCATTGGCTGACTCTACCAAACCCATCTTAATCGTTGGTTGGAAGAATGCCAAGAATTGTGATGGGTATACATCAATATTGGAAAAGCAGCTTGGGAATAATATATATTGGACATTTAGCAAATCAGAAAGTCGCTCTGACTTTGAGGAAGACTTACAGATGTTTTATAATATAATATATAATAATATATTAAATAATATTAATTATCATTATATAAATATATTTAAATTAAAATATAATAAATTAAAAAAGTTATATAGTATTTTGTTTTCTAGGGAAAACAAGAATATTTATATTAGTAATGGTGTGGTCTACATTCCGTATCAAGGAAATGTTTTAGGCTTGTCCTTGGCAGTTCTAGAGTATTGTGGAATAAAGACGGAGAAAGTCCTTAAAAGGATTAAATCTAATCCAAACAACACTGTTTTTGAAGACGATAACAAGTTTGTATTCAAACTCACAAAACGTTTGGGTAATAAGAAATACGCAGTACCGTATTTCATTTCTAGTTAAAAAGCATAAAACAAAAAATGAGCACAAATGGAATTATAATAGGAACATTCGTAAAGAAATATAAGATTCTATCATTTTTAGAAACTCTTAAACATGGTTTTAAAGTCAATCTAAATAAAGTATTCGTGTATTCAATTGATACAAACAAACTTGAATATCTAGTCACTTTCAAGACTTATGATAAAGAGAGGTTCATCAAGAATCTTAACAATGCTACTGTAATGCACGTCAAAAATGGCTGTTTATTCTCCATTAATGCTCTCAATAAGTTAATCGAAAAAGAGAATTCAGACTCTGACAAACCTAATAATGAATATCTAATCGATTGGGATAAATACAAGGATAAACTTATAATTCAGACGAATGGTGAACTTTCCTTGTCAAACCTATCTAAGATAGAGGATTTTTCAATATTTTTTAATTAATTAGATATTTATAGTAAATAATGTTATAATATTATGGGTAGATTCATTATTAAGCACATTGATAGCAGAAAACCACAAGTTAAAATGTATCCTAGTAGTACTAAAAAAATTGTGGAAAAAGAAAATAAAAAAAAAGTAAATGAGCAAGTTATGACAACAAGTGAGAAAATTGCGATGGCTCAGAACGTGCTAAGTGGCACAGACCACACTGCATCAGTAAAGAGAGTTAAAAAAGATAAAGGTCTTATTGAGAGAACAGAGAGTTCTAAGACTATTTTGACAGAAGATAATAAGGAATTATTGAACGATTAATACACAAATGGGAACTAACATTAAGTATCTTAAAGAAAATAACTTGTTAGAGGCACATAAACATTTTATGCGTCTCAGTGAGGCATATATACCAACTGTATTACCAGAGGAAGAAATTGAAGAAGCAGGCGAGGATATGCAAGACCCAAATGCTATGGGTGGAGACCCAAATGCTATGGGTGGTATGCCATCCGATGGAGGTATGCCTCAAGACCCAAATGCTATGGGTGGCGCTGACCCTATGGGTGGTGGAGACCCTAATGCAATGGGAGGACAAGACCAAATGGCAAGAGGTGCTGACCCTAACGCTATGGGTGGAGACCCTATGGCTGGTGGAGCAGACCAAAATGCACAAGACCCAATGGATGACCCTATGGGCGGTGATATGGGTGCTGACCCAATGGAAGACCCAATGGGTGAGGAACCAGCAGATGATGGCGATACAATTGACATTGATGGTTTAACAAAAGCAGAAGACAAACTTAATGTTAAGCAGAACCACATCGGTAGGGATTTATCAAAGGTTGATAATAGAATATCAACACTTATTGATACCATTAACAATTTGTTAACAAAGGTTGATAGCAATAATAGTGAGATTGAATCCCTTAAAGCTGAGTTCGAAAAGAGAAACCCAACACAGACTGAGAAGTTGAACCTTCGTTCATTAGATTCATACCCATTCAATGTTAAACCAAATGAATATTGGGCAGATAAAGCAAAACAAGGTGGATATGAAGCTTATGCAGACAATGACGAACCTACAACAAAGGAATATGTCATTACCAATGACGATGTAGATAATCCGTCTGATGATATTGCGAACACATTCTTCAAGATTGATGACGATGACATTCAGACACTAGAAAAAATGTTTAATATATAATGAAAACAGTTAAGTTATCTGAAGAATCATATAATAAGCTTAAAAATAAACTCATCAATGAAATAAGTTATGGCACTGTTGACCATGCTTATGATAGGGCAAATGACCTTTTCTGGGAAGTTCGTTCAACTTTTGAGGATTTCTACAGTGCTCTTGGTGATGCAATGTTCAAGGCTAAATATGACAGTCGTAAAGGGGAACAAACAAGTAATCCTTATCTAGAAAAGATTAAAGGATGCGCTGACATCATCTATGACATGTTGAATAAGAAGAAAGAGCAACAAGACAAGTTCTTCGATGCCATAACTGGTAAGGTTGACCACAACAAGTTCTTTAAGAGCGATGAAAGTCAAGAAAACGGCATAGATGATATGGATTTGAATTATTTGCAAAAAAAATTTCCAAAATGAAAACAATGAGATTAACAGAAAAAGACCTTCAAAACATTGTGAAGGAATCTGTAAATAGAATTATTAAAGAGGCTGAAAGTGGTGGATGGGTTGTTGATTCGTCTGAAGCACAAGAGGCTTATAATCTAGCCGTTCAAGAAATGGGAGAGGAAACAATTAACAGTGCCATTGTAAGATGCCTTGGTGATGAAACTTTAGCACAATGCCTTGCCTATATTTTTAGGCAATATGATTTTAGAGAATGGCAAAGTCGCTTCTAGTATAGAAAATCCTAGTTTACTAGAAATAACTGGGATTTTTTTTGTTTTTTTCATTTTTTTTTATATCTTTGCATTGTAAACTTTTAAGCACGTTTTGACGTGCATGTAAAATAATTTTTTTTAACAACATTCAATTTATGAACAACAAAAATTTTAGCGTTAACATTGACGCAGAAGCTGTGAAAACTCAGTATGAACAAGAACAAAAAACTTTTACACCTAAAAAAACTCAATTTAACGAGAAGAACTATTTACAAGCTAGATTGGGTGACAAGGAAACATCAAAAACCTTAACAATTCGTTTGCTACCCTTCTCCCCAGAAGGTGGTAGCCCTTTCAAGAAAGTTTTTATGCATACCGTAAAGGTAAATAAAGAAGTTGCACCTAATGGGTGGAAGACTTTTGTGTGCCCTACACACAACAAAAAAGAAGGTAATGTAATGGGTGACGGTTGTCCTTTCTGTGAGACATCAGCAAAGGCGAAGGAACTAAAGTCAAAGGCATTAGATGAGAGTACGAAAAAGAGATACGGTGACATCGAATTCCTTAATAAAGTTAAGGAAATGTGGATTGTGCGTTGTATTGAACGTGACCACGAGGAAGATGGCGTTAAATTCTGGCTCTTCAATTCTTCAAAAAAGAAAGACGGTGTTTATGATAAAATTATGAATCTTGCAAAGATTCGTGCTGAAGCTGCTGCAAGAAAGGGAAACAATTACAGTATTTTCGACCTTAACAATGGACTTGACCTTATTGTTACACTTACAAAGACAGCAGACAATAAAACATCAATCCAGATTGTAGATGATGGATTTCCATCACCTTTAACTGACGATTTCGACCTTGGAATGAAATGGATTCAAGACGATAAGAAGTGGTATGATGTATATACCGTTAAGTCTTACGACTACATGACAATTATTGCACAAGGTGGTATTCCAGTATTCAACAAGGAACTTAACAAATATGTTGACAAGGAGGAAATGAATAAAATTAAGGAAGAGGCTGAGAAGAAGAGAATTGAGGAAGAACTTACAGAGGAAACAAAGGATTACTCAGCAATAAATGGTAATGGCATCATTATAGATGGTACTACCATGACAGCAGAAACTAAAGCAGAAGAAGTACAAGAAGAAGAGGATTTGCCTTTTTAGAACTAAGCAATGTTACGATTAATATGAACAGATGAGTAAATTATTCTATTATTATGGGTCCATGTCCTCGGCAAAGACGCTGAGGCTATTGAGTACAGCCTATAACTTTGAAGAAAAGAACGTACAGATAATGGTTCTGAAACCAGCACTAGATACTAGGGATGGTGAAGGAATTATACGTTCTAGAGCAGGTCTTGAGCGCAAATGTGTGATGATTGACAAAGATATGAATCTATACAAGGCAATCAAAGCTTATAAAAATGTTTTGGCTGCACAATTTGAAACACTTAAATGGGTTATCATTGATGAATGCCAATTCCTAACTGAAGACCAAGTGAATCAATTATCAGATGTGGTTGACTTTCTAGATGTCAGTGTTATGTGTTTTGGTTTGAGAACCGATTTTAAATCACAACTATTTCCAGGTTCAAAACGTCTTTTTGAGCTTGCTGATGATATTGAAGAGATTAAATCGACTTGTGAATGTGGTGATAGAAAGACATCAATAAACGCAAGGTTTGACGAGAATGGTGAAATTGTTACAGAAGGTAGCCAAGTTGAAATTGGTGGAAACGATAGATACAGAGCCATTTGTAGGAAGTGTTGGAAAAATAAAATTAGAGATAAAATAAACAAAAAAGAAAATATAAAGTTATGAAACAGCCTATTAAGAAAAAGGAATTCAAAAAGTTTGATATTAAAAGTTTTAAAGAACAGATAGGTTTAACTGTTAAGTCGAATGCTGATTTAGTTAAATCAGCAGCAGAGAAACCAACAGAATTTATTGCGCTACCACAAGCTTTTGCAGATGCACTTAAACTTCCAGGAATTCCTATGGGATATTTAACCATTGTAACTGGATGGTCTAATACTGGTAAATCAACAATTAAAAACTGCCTAATTGCAAGTTGTATCAATAATGGGATAATGCCAATCATATTCGAGACAGAGGGTAATTTTGATTTCAAATATGCTATAGATTGTGGGATGAAAGCAACGCCAGTTTATGCTGATGTGGAAGTTGAAGATGTAGATGAGGAAACTGGGGAGATTACCTATCACACTGAAAATCGTATTATAGATTATGATGGGGATTTCATATATATGGATAATAAAATACTAGCAGACAGATACGGTGATAATGATTATTCAACTGGTGGAAAATCTAAACAAAAACGTAAAGTTGCAGTTCTTGAGGATATTGCATATGCAATAAATGAATTTCTTGATTATCAAGATGAAGGTAAAATAACGAAGCCGTTGTGTTTTATTTGGGATTCAATTGGCTCTATAGAATCATTTAAATCTTATGCATCTAAGAGAAATAATAATATGTTCAACGCAGGGGCGATGTCTGAGTCGTTTAATTCTATTATAAACAATAGAATACCATCATCAAGAAAAGTTAGTGAGCATTATACAAATACATTTTTTTGCGTGAATAAGATATGGTCAGATTCAATGGGAAGTATGCCAGGCGCTGCACCAAGTATAGAGCTTAAAGGAGGAAAGACTATGTTTTATGGGGCAAGGTTAGTTATCCACATGGGAGGTATTGGTAAGGCATCAGTAAAAAAACTAGAAGCAACTGCAAAAGGTGAAAAATACCAATATGGAATTGTAACTAAATGTAGGGTAACTAAAAACCAATTACCAACTCCTTGGAATGTAACATATACAGGAGAAATTGCTTGTGTTCATAATGGTTTATTAAATCCAGAACTATTAGACAAATACAAGAAAGATTGTATAAAAGACATTTTATCTAGTTTAGAAAGTTTAAATGGCGGCTCTAATGTTAATGAAAATGAGGTAGAGTTTTCTGAGGAGGAATCTGATGACTAAGACGAGAGAAGAATTTATAGACGAGGTTAAATCCAAGAATAAATATGACTTGGATTTAACTAAGTTTATATACGTTAATAGAAATACAAAAGGAATCGTAAAATGCAATGTTTGTGGTCATGAATGGGAAACATTACCTAGTGTGCTTCTTGGTAATCATGGGTGTCCAATATGCAGAGCTAAAGATGCACATTTAAAAAGGAGAGTTCCGCAAGAAGAAGTTATTAGAAGACTCACAGAAATATATGGCGATAAATACGATTTATCTAGGGTTGAGTATACAAATGCAAGAACAAAAATAGAAATAATTTGCAAGAAACATGGCAGTTTTATGGGTAAACCACACGATTTATTTCGTTATCATGGTTGCCCATATTGTCAACAAAGTAGGGCAGAATCTTTATTGAAAAATATTTTTGAGAAAAATAATATCGAGTTTAAACCTCAGTTTTCTTTTGAATGGATGAAAACGTCAACATATGGAAAACTTTCATATGATTTTTATATTACAAAGCAAAATATTGCAATTGAATGCCAAGGGAGGCAGCATTTTGAAATAGTTAATGCATTTGGTGGCGAACAAGAATTTAAAAAAGTTTTAGATAGAGATAATAACAAAAAACAGTTAAGCGAAAATAATGGAGTTAAACTGATATATTTCTTAGATAAACGTTTTAACAAATACATGAAAGACGATGACATTTACTTTAATGACTTTGATGAATTAGTTAAATATATTAAAGATTATAAAATTGAAATAGATAGAGGGAATTAAGAAATTCCTTCTATTTTTTTTGTTTTTTTAACTTTTTTTTATATCTTTGCAAAAATTAACAATTCAAAATGGTTATTAATAATAGAAAAAACGATTCGATTGTGGAAAGAGAGATTGCAAAGTTTTTAGACGAAAAACTTTATTCAAACAAAGATTTATTTTCAGAGTTTGTAAGAACGGATGATAAAGAGGAACAAATAAAGGGTTCTGACCTCATTTTAAGCACCTCTGACGGTGTTTTATATAGGAAGGTGATAGATGAGAAGGTGGCAGCGAGATATGCCAACACAGACCTTAATACATTTTCTTTAGAGTTATCGTTTATTGGCAAAAATGGCGATAAAAGATGCGGTTGGTTTATAGATTACACGAAGACAACCGATTATTACTTGTTTGGGTGGATTAAAAAGGCTGATATACCTTATGATGAAGACAAAGGTAGATATAATACAGATGCCATTAACAAAGACAATATTAAAGAATTGGATTGGGCGTTGGTATCAAGGCAAAAAATAATGAAATTCCTAGAAAAGAAGGGGTGGACATTAGATAAGCTAGCATTACAAGATAAGAAAATTAGGGAAAACGGCAAAGTCAAGACAAAAGAGTTTATTGATGATGTGTCATTTAGGTATAGTGATGCATATGTAGAAAAACCTATAAACATACTACTCAAAAAAGACACATTTATGAAATTGTCTCATATGCATGGTACAATTGTGTGCGAAGAAGAACAAAAAGAGGAAAGAGAAAAAAAATATCATGGGAATAAAATCATTTTAGAGAGTAAAATTGTAAATGATAATTATACCCAATTTTTATACGATAATTATGATATACAGAATAGGGATATTACAACTACCGAAGTTCCAATGCCATCAAAAGAAGATATGGAAGAAATGAATAAGAGTCATTGGAATATTATGCTTATCTGCGGTAAGAGTGGTAGTGGGAAATCAACAATTTTAAGAGAGATAGGCAATGTTAAACCAATCAAATATGACTATAATAAAGCAGTGATTAGCCAATTCGATGGTTACACTGAAGAAGAGGTATGCGACTTATTGGGTAGTGTAGGACTTTCCTCAGTTCCTACGTGGCTTCGTAAGCCTCAAGAATTATCCAATGGTGAAAGAGCAAGGCTAGACCTATGCAAAGCCATCTATGACGCAGGAAAGGGGCAAATAATCTATGTTGATGAGTTTACTAGCGTTGTTAACAGAGACGTAGCAAAGTCAATGAGTCATGCGCTCCAAAGGTACATAAGGCAGAAGGATTTGAAGATAATAATAGCATCTTGTCATTTTGACATTATTGAATGGTTAAATCCAGATTACATATTTAATTTGAACCACAAGGACGAGAATGGGAATGTAGAATTGGAGAAGATGGTGTACAGTGATGATACTGACTATAATTCGAATCAAGGTGTACTTTGGGAACAGATATTAAGTGAAGCAAGAGAAATATGAAAAATAAGAGCGATTTTCAAAAACAAATAGAAGATAGTGACAGATTGGCAATTGAGCCAAGAACAAAGTCTAGAAATGAAATGACAAGGGATTTGCCTTGGTTTTATAATGTTGAATAAATTATGGATGCACAAGAGGCACTTAGGCTATTAGAGCACCATAACAAATGGAGAAAAGGTGCAGACATTCCAATGATACAGCCAAAAGTATTGAGCGAAGTCATTGATACAATTGTTAATGAGTTTAAAAAATAATTTGGAAATTTTATTTTTTTATTATATCTTTGCATTATGGAACTAAAAGACATTATTTCATGGAAAAGTGTAGATGAGCTTCCTATGGATAACCCTTTCTACAAGAAAGTATTAATTCTGTCCGAAGGTAGGCTTAGTGGAAGCACATCGTTATATGTATCTACAGACTATTGGCAAGTATTTTTCGATGAAAGAGACTTTGGAGAAGAACAGTTTTATGACAAGAAAACAAAGTTCAACGACCAATACTATGCCTACGGTAGATTCGGTGATAGAAAGATACCACTTGATAAGATTAAAGGGTGGATGTTTGCAGACGATTTAATAAAGTTATACAATGAAAGAGGATAAATTACAAGAGCTTAAAGCAAAATTTTTAGAAGAACGTAAAAACAGACCAAAGGTAGAACCAAAGTGGCCTTATGAGCTGTTTGGAATTGAATGTGGTGAAGGCTGGAAAGTACTTTATCAACCAATCATTGACTACATTGACAAATACAATGAAGACCATGAAGAAAAGATTGAGATTCACCAGATAAAAGAGAAGTTTGGTGGATTAAGGTTCTATACCAATTTCAAGACAGATGCACTTAGAGCAATGATTGAGGATGCTGAAGAAAGGTCGTATAACGTCTGTGGGACTTGTGGAAAGCATATTGATAAACCTATCTGTGAAAACCATTGGATATATCCGCAGTGTGAAGAATGTCACACTAAAAAATAATGAGAGAAAAATGAATAATATTAGTGAAAACTGTAAATATAAATCATAAAAAAGGAGAGAGACCTAAAATAAAACTTACAGTTAGAAGAGTAGAACCAAGCGTTTGGTATTTGTTCAAGCATCACCATTACTTGACAGCTGAAATGAATAAATCTTGTAAATGTTTGTTGTTTGAATGGAATGGAGTCCCAGTTGGATTTGTTGGAATACTAAATACACCAAGAAAAGGAATACCATATGGGTGCTCAATATCAAGGATAGTTATATTGCCAGATTATCAAGGTTTAGGGCTTAGTACACAGATATTTAACTTTTGCGGTGGTATTGTGAAGTCCTTGTCTGATGAAGAGCATGAGTACAGATTGTACATTAAGACAGCACATAGGAAATTCGGTGAAGCACTTGGTAGGAATCCAAATGTCCGAGCCACAATGTTTGATGGGAAAGGACGAGATAAAAAAGCCATTGAACATGATAATCACAGATACCGTAACAGATTGCAACGTGTTTCATATTGTAAAGAATATGTTGGTGAGCCGATTGACGGATACCAAGACTTGTTAAAACCAATAAGTGAAATGAGAAAAGAAAAGAAGGGAAATTAATTCTCTTCTTTTTTGTTTTTTAACAATATTTTATATATATTTGCATAAAAATGGTTTTATGAAACAAGTAACAAAGCGCAACAAGAAGGATGAATCATTTTATTCGGTGATTGTAGATGGGAATAACCTATTAAAAATATCTTTAGTTGATAAGACAATGAACAGCAAAGGGGAGGAATATGGTGCTGTTGTGTCTTTTTTGAGAATGTTGGGTAACATTTTAAACAAGAAGGATTTCAATTATTGTATAGTTTGTTTTGATGGAGTTGGGAGTGGAGTATTAAGATGGGAGTACTATAAGGATTACAAGGCTAATAGAGACAAAAATTATAGTCTGCATGACCCTAACATGAGTGATTATGATAGGAAAATACTTGAATACCAGAATAAGGTGTTATCTTACTCTAGGAAGATGAGAGATAAGAAAGAGGATAATGATGATGAGGCTTTTGAAAGAGAAAAGTCTATTATCAATGCAATTCTTGAAGAACTTTGTGTTAGGCAATACGAATATGAGAATGTTGAAGGTGATGATATAATTGCCTATTACGTAAAGAATAAGAAACCGAATGAAAAAGTGGTTATAGTTTCATCAGATAAAGACCTAACGCAGCTAATATCAGATACGGTTATTATATACAATCCTAGAATGAAGGATTTTGTCACAAAGGATAATTCAGTAGAGAAAATAGGTATCACACATGAGAATGTTGTGTTGGAGAAAATACTTTGTGGTGATGCATCCGATAATATAAAAGGAGTTAAAGGTATAGGTGAAACGACATTGATAAAGTTGTTCCCTCAGATAAAAGATACGAAGACCGATTTAAACGCCATTATAGAGCGTTCAAAGCAGTTGCTTGAAGAGAGGGCACAGAACAAGAAAAAGCCCCTCAAATCGCTTGAAAACATCATTAATGGGGTTACAGATGGATGCCAAGGGGATAAGTTATATGAAATAAATCAAAAAATAATAGATTTATCAGAACCATTATTAACAGATGAGGCAAGAGAATCACTTACTGATGAGTTATATGGTATAATGGACACTAGTGATAGAGATATAAAGAATGTATATAAATTAGTAAATGAATTCGATTTAACAGAATTAACAAACGAAGAGAAATTCAGCAATTTATTCTCTCCATTTGGCAGAATAATAATGATGGAGAATAAACGTTTTAAAGAATATGGAGAATTTAAGAAGCATAGTAGAAAGGGCTAAAGTTGATAAGTTACTGTTAATTAACAGTGAGCCGAAGATTTATGATACCTATCAGTTGTTGATGAAGTTTAGGAAAGAAAATATTAAGAAATATATAAGGTTAAAAACTTTGATATATTATTTCCCTAACATATCCAAGATTGATTCATATTTGTTAGATAGGGCGTTGGCGCATCCAGATACTGTAAGACTTGTGCTAGATGATGGTGAATATTCCTATAAACTATTGGATGATTTCTATAAGAAAAAGTATGGAACAGAACCGCATTCTGACGAATATTTGACTATTAATGAATTTTGCGAGGCATTTGGAATTTAAAAAAAAGTTAAAATATTCTTAATTTTTATTTGCATTTTAACATTTTTTTTCATATCTTTGCATTGTGAAAGAGATTTTTTAACAACATATGTTTAACTTTTAACAATTTTATTTATGGAAAATAACAAAGAAATTAAGGATTACAAAGAAGAGAGATTTGAATTTACTGTATATGTAAATGATAATATCATTTGTAAGAGAAATTTCAGAATCTACAATTTCATTGAAAACAGCATGAATACCTTGGAGTTCAAGGGAAAGGTAGATGAGATTGTTGGTATTATTGATGACGATTTAAAGTCAAAGAGTAGGGTTTATACGTGGTATTATTTTAATCCGCAATTCCCTGATGACAATGAAGAGTTCATTAATCCACCTATTGAGCCTTGGGCTTGTACTTTTAAGTTTGTAATCTCTGATAATAAACGTGATGTAATCACGAAGATTTGGGATGGGTATGCCTATCCTAAGTATATCCGTGAGAAAGTAGACCTCAGTAATAAGAATGTAAAAGTTACAAGCAAGGATGGTCAAACCTTTGTATATGATAAGGAGACATTCTTCAAGACCAATGCTGACAGGCTTTCATTTGAGCATGAGGTGCTGAAGGGTATGATTATTGACAAGTCAGATGTATTGTTACAAATTACAAAGAAAATCTGCGAAGCTTGTTCTCCAACAAAGGATGAAATTAAGGGCAACAGCCAAAAGGGTTATTTCGACCCACGTGAAAACAACAAGTATCTCAGCAAATATACTGTCATTGATGAGTACGGCAATGATAAAAAATTTGAAGAGGCTAGTGGTAAGAAATTAAAGCCAAAGAAGTATTCCTACAGTCTCTATTTGGCTAATAAGAAAATTGAGAGAGACTGGGAACGTGCCGTACAGAAAAAAACAACTAAGTACTTTAAGGACTTATATTAATAATTGAATTAAAAGTGGGTTTCAATGGCTCAGAAAAGAAGTGATTTAGGATATTTAGGTGAAACATTCCAATACCGCCTTACACATGAGTTTATGGAAAACCACACTTTTTTCGAGGATTTGAGCAGTATTATAGACCAAAATATGTTTACTGACCCAAACCTCAAAACACTTGTAGGGGTTATGAAAAATTATTATGAGAGGGAAGGTCATGTTCCATCTTATGATATGCTAGAAGTTGAATTGCGAGATATTTCACACTCAGATAAAGAGATTGAAACGTATCTCGCAATTCTTGAAAAGGTTCGTAATTCAGCAAGTGATGGTGTGGAGAGAACAAGGGAGTTGGCAGAGAAGTTTTTTAAACAGCAAAACATAATAAAAACAGCAAATGAGATTCTAAAAATTGCTGGCAATGGTGATACAAGCCAATATGATGCTTGTGTTGACCTTTTGAATGATGCAATGACAAAAGGTACACACAATGATTTCGGAGAAGGCTTGTTTGACCATATAAATGAGACACTTTCTGATGATTACAGAGTTCCAATTCCAACAGGTATTGGAAAAATAGATGAGGCACTTGAAGGTGGACTTGGTAAAGGTGAGTTAGGTGTTATTATTGGTCCTACGTCTTTTGGTAAAACTAGTTTAACAACCGCAATGGCATCCCATGCTGCTTGTAATGGATATAAGGTATTACAAATTGTATTTGAGGATAGAATTAAACAGATTCAGAGAAAACACCTTGGTCGTATTACAGGTATCGAAGCAAAAGACCTTTCGAAGCCAGATGTAATTGACTTAGTTAGACAAACAATTGATGCTTTCCCTCAGAAAGAAGCATTGGAAAAGAATTTGAGAATTGTTAAGTTCCCAAGTGGTGAGAAGACAGCAAGACAGCTTGAAAGATTTATTAAAAAGCTCATAAATAGTGGTTTTAAGCCAGACCTAACAATTATTGACTATTTCGAATGTCTTGAACATGAGGCAGATAAATCATCGTCAAATGAGTTTTCACAAGAGGGTAAGACAATGCGTAGGTTCGAAGCAATGGCTGGTGAACTTGATATGGCGATTTGGATACCGTCTCAAGGAACAAAAGACTCAATTAACCTAGAGTTGGTTACGATGGATAAGATTGGCGGTTCTGTTAAGAAAGCTCAGATTGCTCATGTAATCATGTCTATTGCAAGAACAGTTGATGATATAGCAAATAATAAGGCAACAATTGCAATCTTGAAAAATAGAGCAGGTAAGAGTGGCAAGGTATTTAATAATGTAGAATTCAACAATGGTACATGTCGCATCAGTACAGATAATGTAGATGAGTTGGATAGTCTATTTGAGCTTCAACAGAAGAAAAAGGATGCATTGTTTGAGACACAAAAAGAAATAGCAAAGAGTCTTAATAAAAAGCACGACTAAATATTCAGAAAGAGATTTTTAATCATGTAAAAAGGGGTAAAAATTTTACTCAAAAATATTTTTCTTATAGAGATATTTGGTTATCAGAGGTTTATGTTTTTGGTAACCAAATTTTTTATTTTTAGGTGAATTTTTGCCTGATTTTCATATATTTATTCTTACATCTAGATTAAAAATTTAAAGGTTAACCGACTGAATATTAAAATAATAAAATTTAAAAAAGTTTTGCTTTAATGGAAGTAAGAAAAAGCGACAGTTCCTTTGAGGAATACAATCCTTCAAAGGTAAAACACGGCATTTGCGAAGCGTACACAGCAGTAAATGAAGTATGCCCTGACGGACTAATCGAATCATTAATTAAGAACCTTTTAATTTACGATAGAATTTCATCATCAGAGATTAGAAGACAAGTCGAAGAGGCTTTAATGTCAGTCAACAAAAAAGTTGCAAGGGCATATATTAAGAAATATGAGGAAAAAGAGGGAAAAGACAAGACACTAAAAACAGACAGCGACTTTATAAGAGATTATATTAATGCTTCAAATGCCTCTACTGGCTCGAAGTATGATTCCAATGCAAATGTTGAAAATAAAAATGTTGTGACTCTAGGTCAAGAGTTGCATAAAGGCAAAAACATTCAGCAAAATAGATACATCATGCAAAATAAGATTAAAGCATTGTATACTAAGAAACTTGCTGACCAATATATAAAAGACCTTGAGAGCCATGTGTTATATAAGCATGATGAAAGTGGAACACCAGGATACCCATATTGTGTGGCAATTACAATGTATCCGTTCCTAATTGACGGTTTAAAGAATCTAGGTGGTCAATCTAAAGCACCTACAGACCTCAAATCATACTGTGGGGAGTTTATCAACTTAGTTTATTCTGTATCATCACAATTCATGGGGGCGGTGGCAACACCAGAGTTCCTTATGTACATGGATTATTTTATCAGAAAGGACTATGGAGAAGACTACCTCGATATACTTGATAAACAAGTTGAACTTAATAGAAAAGGAAGAACACTCGAACAAGTAATTGAGAATTGTTTCCAGCAAGTAGTTCATTCAATGAATATGCCAGCAGGTAATAGAGGGTAGATTTGTGCCCTTACTGCGTTAAGAACTTTATCAAGTTCTGTTATACAAGCAGCAATTTAACAATTGCATAAGCAAATAATACTTGTATAGCATCGGGGAAGGTTTTATAAAGTCAGTGTGCTTTTTGGAACATATGTAATATTTATATACGTAAGCACACACAAACGATTTCTATAAAAATAATCCCGAACCAAATTAAATAATTATGTATGTATATCAAATTATTAATTCTTTAAACAACAAATCATATATAGGAATAACTAACGATATTAAAACTCGTTTTGAATACCATAGAACTAGATATAATAAAACAAATAAAGATGAATTCATAGAAAAGCCATTATATAAAGCATTTAGAAAATATGGTATTGAAAATTTCAAATTTATTGTTTTATTTGAAAATTTATCTGTAGAAGAAGCAAAAAGCAAGGAAATCGAATTAATTTCAGAGTTGAAAACATTAACTCATGAAAATGGATATAACATAACAAAAGGTGGTGACTGGAGAAGTAATTGTGGAGAAAATAACAACACCACAATACTAAAAGAACAAGATGTTATTGATATTAGACGAAGAATTGCTGATGGTGAAAATATAAAAACTGTTTATGAATCATATTCTGATAGAATAACATTCAGTGGTTTTCAAGGTATATATCTAGGAAGAAATTGGAAACATTTGGGGGGCGTTATCAAAAACATTTTACCTAATGGGGCATCCATAAGTAAGGACACAGTTTTGAAGATTAGGAAGATGTATGAAGAAGATAAAAAGAATCCGCACCAAATAGCGAAAGAATTAGGGCTAGAATATAAGAAGTGTTTAAGAATTTGTAAAAGAGAAACATATAAAAATATTTAATGTGTGTAGAGAGCATTTCCTTTGTAGGAAAGTATGTCCCTATTGATACGGGTACAGAAACACGCAGGCGTTTTATACGCAAAAGGTGCTCCACAGTATTAATTCAATCAGTCCAAGATTGATTAGTACTTTGACCAAACAGTATTTTGGAATGTTGGATATTTCGACAAGAATTATTTTGATGGTGTGTTTGGAGAATTCAGGTTCCCTGATGGAACAGCACCAAAGTGGGAAACACTATCTTGGCTTCAGAAAAAATTTATGAAGTGGTTCAACGAGGAAAGAACAAAGTATGTGTTGACATTCCCAGTAGAAACAATGGCAATGCTTACAGATGGCCATGACATCGTAGATAAGGAATATGCCGATTTCACCGCAGAAATGTGGTCTGAAGGGCACTCATTCTTCTGTTACTTGAGTGATTCACCAGATTCGTTAAGTTCTTGTTGCAGACTTAGAAACTCATTAAAGGATGGTGAGAATGACGATGAACATAACCATACGACACACCAATTCTCGATGGGTACTGCTTCTGTTGCTACAGGTTCTAAATCAGTAATGACGATTAATCTTAACAGAGTAATCCAAAACGCAACTAGAAAATACTTTGAAGAGGTAGAGGGAATTGAATTAGAAAAAGGTGTCCAAGTAGATATAAAGAAAGTAAAAGATAAAGAATTACTCTATAAATATATTTCCACTGGTATCACCGAAATGACAGAGAGGGTTCATAAATACCAGAGAGCTTTCAATGAAATTGTGAAAGATTTCCTAAACGCTAATATGCTAGATGTTTATAGAGCTGGATTCATCAACATGAAGAAGCAGTATCTTACCATCGGTGTTAACGGTTTGACAGATGCAGCAGAATTCTTATCAATTGAGCCAAATCTTAATAAGGACTATGAGGAATTTGTAAACAACATTCTTGAAACCATCAACATTTCAAATAGAAAGGATAAGACTAGAGATTGTATGTATAATACTGAGTTCGTTCCTGGTGAGAACCTTTCAAACAAGAACTACAATTGGGACAAGAAGGATGGTTATTATGTTTCACCAAAGCATATAATGTACAGTAGCTATTTCTTCAACCCTGAAGATACAGAACTATCTCTTCTTGATAAGATGAAGCTACATGGAAATAATTTCGTTAAGTATCTTGATGGTGGTCAAGCAGCACACCTTAACATTAATGAACATCTTTCATTTGACCAGTATAGACAGTTACTAAGAGTTGCTTCAGAATATGGGTGTAGTTATTTCACATTCAACTGTAAGAATACCGTGTGCAACGACTGCGGACATATTAGCAAAGACACACTAGATGTTTGTCCTAAATGTGGAAGCCACAATATAGACTATTTGACTAGAATAATTGGTTATTTGAAACGTGTTAGCTCATTTAACGAGGCAAGACAAGTAGAAGAACATATGAGAAGTTATAAGCAATAATAATTGATAAAATTAGTGTTATGCTAGATTTAGATAAAATCTATTGTGGGGATTCTGAAGAGTTACTTAAAAATATTGATAGTAACACAATTGATTTAATTATAACCTCACCACCGTATGATGATTTAAGACATTATAACGGAGTTTGCAAAGATTGCTGGAACAAACAAAAATTTGAGTCAATTGCGACTGAGTTATCTAGGGTGCTCAAAGATGGTGGGGTTTTAATTTGGAATGTTGACGATAAAACCGAAAATGGTGGTAAAACAGGTACTTCTATGCGTCAAGCATTGTATTTTATGGATAACTGCGGTTTAAAACTTAATGACTATATGTATTGGAGAAAAAAAAATCCAATGCCGCAAGTAAAGCAGCCAAGGTACACAAAACGAATTGAGTTTATGTTCTGTTTTGTTAAAGGAAATAAGCCTAAAACATTTAATCCAATAATGATACCATGCAAATCTGCTGGGAAACACTACAATTCAACCGCTAAGAATATTGGAGGCGAAAATGGTAGAAGGAATCTAGATTATAACGTTAATCAAGAAATGATAGATTTCCAAGATTGGGATATTGCAGTTGCACAAAATAGAAGACTGTTCGATGTAAGCAGTGGTAATAAGTTAAAGCATCCAGCAGTATTCCCAATCGAGATACCAATTAGGCATATTAAGTCTTGGACAAATGAGGGTGATGTTGTTCTTGACCCGTTTATGGGCAGTGGCACGACAGCATTGGCAGCATTGGAATTAAAC
>Ga0310691_10001367_pt1 | contig 37388 bp, 34 predicted proteins | sample 176DNAGHGlowgp2_FD_203887 | JGI IMG/M metagenome (GOLD analysis project Ga0310691, IMG submission 203887) | Sheep rumen microbial communities from Palmerston North, Manawatu-Wanganui, New Zealand - 1766 DNA GHGlow gp2 (v2) (version 2) | ecosystem: Host-associated > Mammals > Digestive system >... | reverse complement strand
TCCAGGGATAGAGATCGCTAGTAAACCCAAGTCAGGGTTAGGTCATGAAATGGTCAACTTTTACTAGGGTTATATCAAAAACCAGTCAACTTTTTTTAGGGGAGTACAAAATCAGTATAGCAATAGCTACTAAAATATATGATTATATAAATGTCTTAATAAAAAATGAATTATAACATACAAGTCATCATGCTACATTGTCATCGCTAAATACGAAGAACAAATCGTATGTAAACACAATCTTTGCGATGCTATTGTTCTTGGCTATAAGCTTATCTTATAGATTAAATTTAATTTGATTTAATAATATGTTATTTACTTAATAAGCCATTCATACAACGACATCTTTTTCCCAGTTGGCATTATGATTTTAAAATGTTTATCTTGTTCATCAAAAATAATCCACGGGTACTGCTGAAGATACTCGTTATGTTTCCATCGTCCATTATTAGGCTTGATAGCAAGAATAGCTACATTCTCAACTCCCTTTTCGCTATCAGCAAAACCTAACTCCCAACTACACCATACGGACTTCAAAGAATCGTTAGTAACAACATATATTAGTTTCTTTGCACCTTTTATTCTTTCCTTAAGCAGTAGAGCAGTTCGGGCGTCAGTGGGATGCTGCATATTTGGATCTTGCCAATCAACATAAGCTTGAATTCCACCTTTATCGTGATACAAGAACAACTGAACCTTTCGGATAAATTCTCTGTCTGAACTAGAATGCGACACAAACACATCATATAAGGCATCTTTGTCATAAGGCCCAATTGGAAGTTTGCTCGATTTTAAATGTTTATTTACAAAATTCTCTATCCATCGTTTTGTTCTCAACTCTTTAGGCTCCATAATACTACTTAATTATATCATAAAATTTGTGTATGAAGATTTCAATCTGGGTGTTTATTTCAAAAAATCTTCTTCAACCAAAGATCGATAAAGACCATCCTTTACTTCAAAGCTCACAGCGGGCTCCAGGACTTAATAGTTTAGAATTTAGAGTTGTTGTCTAGTTAAGAGTTATTTAGATTTTGTAAGTCCAGCCGATACTTTTAACTCTCAACTTTATACGGCTACGCTGAGCTAGTCACACTCGTAGAGTGACCACCTCGCGCATCCGCCTATAGAACGGGGCAAAGATAGAAATTATTTTCGAGTTGGCAAAAATCAACCATCAAAATCTAAGATTATTGTACGTTTTGTCATTAAATTAAGATAAATTGACAGTTAAGGGTGTGTATTTTGATACAATAGACCCCCTCGGTCCCCCTGCTTAGGGGGAAGATTTATGGGGTCCAAATGATTATTACAACAATTAAAAATGATGAAAAATAGAGGTGATTGAATGGAGTCGCTTGATAGCGCCTCTGCTGATCGCTCAGATTCATCACCTGAAAGCGAGCTTTCCGCTGCTGACTCTTAGCTAGCAGCACATGCATTCGTGAAAGCGAGCTTTCCCATCTGCATGGTACTTCCAATAGCGCCCATTCTCGAATGGGCTGTCTTCATCGAAAGAGAAAGAGCTCCTTTGGAGCTAGGAAAAAGGCGAAGCCAGAAAAGGCCGTCCGGATCCCGTTGTTCTTTTTATCATGAATTTGCGAATTGAGTGATTCTAGAAAAGAAAGATGGAGCCTACTCCCCCATCACTGCCGAAGATGTTCTCTCGGTCTGATCTCGACCAATAGTCTAAACACAATTAGATCCGACATCAATGATCAAGTTCATGATGTCAGCTCTAATATTTAATCAAATTCTGTTTATTCTGGAATAGGTCGAGATTATATCAAGTAAAGAAAAAACGCTTATAGAAGGTTGAAATTTGATGTTTCCTTCTCCTCTTCATTTTCAGACCCTTTCTTGAGCCGAATCCTGCTACAAGTACTATTCTTTTCACGGACAGTGTATTTATAGAGGTTACTATTTACTGTATCAAATTTCATCTCCTCTCTACTTCTAAGAATTTCTTTCTTTTTTGTAGAGAGTCCCATAGATTCAATATACGTTTTAAATCGATTGACCTCTTCTATTATTTGATTAACCTGGGGATTTTCCTCAGCATTTAATAGAAGATGCATAAAAATATCAGACTCTGCCATATCAATCAAATAAATACACGGTTATGAATGAACAATCCCATCTTATGTGTACGAACATATTCGTCCATAGTATTATAATAATCTCTAATCAGCGTCCTTAAATCAACATCATTTGAATAATCTTCAATTTTCAACTTTAAGCTTGTTAATTCAGAGATAGCAATTCCTCTCCCATGAGACTTCCATTTATTATTATCACTTAATGCTTTAGCTATATCTTCAGCTCTTTGCTTTTTTTCTTCAAGAGTGACAGGATCTCCATTCCGATGACAACTCCAGTTTTTGAATTTAAAATCAACAAGCCACTTCTTCAAAAGATCTATAGTCAAATCTCTTGCTTGTTCGAAACTTCTCAACTCTCCTAAATCAATATCTTTCAACCAGATTAATTCTGCATTCGTCAATTTGCCCGCAGCTGCTTTTAATATGAACTCATTAACTTTATCCAAATATCCAAGAGCCGCAATATACTTACCCTCTTTATTAGGAACTTGAGGATCAATAGGTCCTAGGACAGAAAAGTAGTCCATATAAATACTGTCACCACTCATACAGAAGATAGTTCCTGCACTATAAGCATAATCTGGAACGATAAAATTAATTTCAGAATAATGATGCCTCAAAATATTAACGTAACGCTCAACCATTTCGGCACTGCCTCCATTGGTTGTAAGTATAACATAAAGCTTATCGTGCTTATTTGCATCCTTTTGTAAATCTTCAATAAGATTAAGAAAAACATTCGCTGGTAGTGGACCTAAATTGCCATAATAAACAAGAACATCTGCATTTAGATGCGTTTCAATAGCTACTAACTTATTAGTTAGAAGTTGTTTCAGTGTATCTTCAATTGGGGAATTCATAGTAACTTAATAGTTTATTTACAAAAAAAAGATGTAGTATCAAAATTGATGATGATTCAGAACGGCTTCAAATCGCAAATTTTCTAATGCTCTTTTAATTGCGAATTTTTCTTTTTCTAATGTGCTTTTCATCGCTTCGTCTTCATTCTCTTTTATCAATGCCAGAATTTGCGTTTTTTTTGATTCCGGACCCAAAGTAATTTCACCTGACTTGATTTTATCATTCAAGTTCTGAATAAAAACTTTGAGAGTTTGGTCAATAATCTGGTTATTCACACCTTGCATTACTTTCATAAAAGCTTTAGCGGTATCGTCTGTATGCTTAACAATATAAATGCACTCATCATAGTCTTCTTTCTTAACATATATCATATTGGCAGATGCACTATTTGTTTCGTGACTCACCTTTACTGAGAATATATCTGATCCTAACCCCCAGTCTATATTGCTTGCATCTTTATCTGATACCGAATCAAAGTTTGCATCACGATAGTAAATATTTAGGATATAGAGTGCGCCTAAAGCTTGAAGTAAATTACCGATATTACCTCTTTTATAATTGTTTATTCGGTCATGTTTAACTGCCTGATATGCCTGTTGCCATCTCGAAGAACTGGTTCCACGTTTAAATGCCTTATGTAATGGTTTAATTGTTAAATTAACCTCATCCTTGAAGTAGAAGAAAGGCGAACTCACGAAAATAGTCTTCTTGCTCAATAGCCATTTCTCTTCAAGGAGTTTGATACAATCAGTATCAAAATACAAATCTCTGCCAGTAGGTTGTACCCCACCATTAGCAAAATACAACACTTTTGATAGAGATTCCACCTCAATTGCAGTTCTTACCAATAAATCTCCAATCTTAGAAGAATAAACGCGCGTCTGGTCATCGTCAAATTGGATGTCCTCACTAAGTGTGAGCACCTCCTTTTCCAACCGTTTGTATGCATTCCAAAACAACTGATTCATGTAAAACGGACCATTTATAAACTATCAATATTGGAATTTTAGATTATTATGTACAGAAATGTGCCCTTATAGATTTCAATTTGTGTTTTTTATTTCAAAATATCTTCTTCGCTCAAAGGTCGATAAGGGCCATCCTTTACCTCAAACATCACTGTATTTGGTTCCAATACCTCAACTCCATGCCAAATTCCTTTGGGAATATGATAGCCATAATTACCAACTGATGGATTGAGGACACATTCCTCAAGGATGTTCTTATCGTCATCATAAATGGTTAGCTTCAACTATCCTCTAACTACTATCATAGTCTCCGCAGTGTCGCGATGCCTCTGGATAGGAATGATTGTCCCTGGCTCCATCGCATTGAACATCCTCTGCACCTTATCATCCAAAGACTCGTGCAGATTGTAGTTCATCCTAAGCCTAGGGTTTTCTTTCGCCTGCTCAGAAACTTTATTTAGGAGTTTGTCATCAATCTGCATAAATCTAGAAGAAAACCATCTTACTCCCCTAAATTGAATGTTCTTTAATAATCTACCGTTCTCTTTATATAACCAATCAAGAGAGTAAGATGGATTTATGTTTTGTAAGAAGGTTTACAAAATAATTAATCAAACCTAAATTTATCATTTCAAATAGTTTACGAAATTGCGACCTTTGTGAGTAAGAAGATCTTTCAACACATATATCGGGTTCGCGTTTGTATGAAGTTTCTTATCCAAACTATTATCAATAATCAACCCATTAGACCATAATACCGTGATAGATTCAGTCAAAATATGTATATTAATGCCCAATAGTTTAGTCAAGACACCTCCTGCAGTTACCTGTTGCCAGGACGATAATAAAGAATTGTCAGATGGGTCTTTTATTATCATACTATGTCTTCTATTATATTCATAAGGATTATCTAATACAGCCAGAATTGACAATTCCTGTTCGTTCAAATTATCTAATAATCTTAAATAACGCTCTGTTTGGTCAAAATCGCAAATAGGCGAAATAATACTATTTACTAAAATATTATTGAAATAATCACGCTTCTTGTCTACTCTTTCTGTAATGATATATCGCGATGTCTCTTCAAATACATCTAAAAAATCATCTTTACTTACAAACTCTTTATTGATTCTATCTTCTAGCGTTTGTAACCTTGCATCGAGAGATTGGTAGAATTCTTCCAATCTCTTAATCTTCCGTTCAACTTGTTTTGATTGAACTTCATTATAGATTTCTAACGCTGTATTTCCCAAAAAAGGAATTAACCCAACTGTTGATTTGAAAAGCGCCTTGCCTCCAATTTCTAGGAATTCATTATCTTTTGCCTCCATATACAAAAACATTATTGTCTATTAAATGGACCAGATTTGTTTATCTTTTAACTTTACCTATTTTTGGGGATACATTAGTGTCATCTTAATTAATTATGGATTTAAGGCATTGGGAGTAATTTCTCCAATTCTCTCATCGCAAAGTATTTCAAGCCATTATCATAATAATCCTTCTTGATTTGTTCGACTTTTGACTTTAAAATGTTCACCTTATTCTGTTTATATTGAGGCAAGAACCAAGTTGGTAGACTTTTTACAGCTTCAAAGAAATAATCTTCAAGCGTTGTACAAAACCAGTACGAATTACCAGCAATGTTTTCTTCCAATTCGTATGAAGAATATACTTTGTAATTCATCACATTCCAATATTTAAGTAAACGGATGAGGCGCTTAATTTGATAATGATTCTTGTTGTTAGCCTCGTTCACTGTCCTTTGAATTTCCGAGGGATTGGTTTCCACCCAGTCGGAATAGTCAGTAGATGGCGCTGGAATAAAATGCGTTTCACTCCAAGTATATTGTTTAATGGCAGGAACAAGTTCAAATTTGATATGACTCAGTTCCAATACAACAGTTGGATAGCTACGATAGATTTCAGAACGAGCGTATTTTGTTTCCACGAAGGTTTTCAGTCTATTGAGTAGCGTCGTGGGCTTAAAATTCTGAGTGTTATTGAATACGACCATATAGTCTATATCAGAATCCTCATCAACATTACGTGGCAAAATAGTATCACGAGTACTTGATCCGAAGCGGAAATGACTGTTCAAATCATTGCCGAACCAATTATTCAATTTAGCTTGCAAGTTACTAATTGAAATACTTATTTTAAACTGCTCATCATCGCTAAGCACAAGGCTCCTTGCGACAGCAACAAGATATGAATTTAAGTTATCCACTTATAAAAATTATTTAACAACAAATGACTTTTTCTGACACTCCCACTCATTTGTGAGTTTATCGTTGAGTTTACGATAAACTTTATCAGGTATTTTTGTCCCGTACCACACCATCACCGTCTCGTATTCCAAGGAGTAATTAATACTTTCCGCATTGAATTGGCCAACATTCCCCACTTTGTGCTTCAAAGTAGAGAACATTCTGCTTTGAAGGACTTGTAATTGCATCAAAGTAATAAAGAACTGCAATGCCTGAGTTAACAAAACAATAATCGCAGATATCCGAAATATAGCCATTATGATCTCCGCTTTATTTAAGATCAAGCCAAATGCTAAAATCACAAAAGGCAACGCTGTCTTGATGCATACGCTGATCACCATACTCTTCATTTCATTGTATGAGAAAAAGCAGCTCTCAGCCGTATTATAAAGTAGTTTCTTCGTTCCAGCTTTAATATCCTCATTATCGAAATAATTTTCCGAATGGACATCCCCGATCTGAGTTCCGAATGAATTGTCAACCACATCGTTTATCTTCTTCTTCCGGGCCCAAAAGTTAGCGACTTTACTCCCCAAAGACAACAAAGCATAAAATGCTAAAAGTAATGCTTCGATTACTAATACGCTGTTCCAATAGCGACTACTAGAAAGGGAATTGCACCAAATTAGACCCACAATTTCTATAATTGCAGCAAGCCATAACATGCATCCAGCACATGTTGACATTTTTCCCGCCCATGAAAAATATACGCCTGAAACACTTTTAACATTATCAGTTCCCATCGAAAATTTATTGTTGATGTTGAGGAACAAAAACTGCTCCTTCAAATGCCTTGGTCATCCATTCATTCATCTTCTCGGCAAATTCGCGATATGCTTCCTGAATGTAGTCTCTATTTTCCGGAATAACTTCGAGATCAGAACAAGCAGCTTTGAGATTTTTTATAATAGTAAAAAGTGGCAAGTTAATTTTGCGAAGTCTTTTTACCTCTCTCTTGAAACGATTTTCATTTGGGTAGAACAAAAAGGAAAAGACCAAACTAAGATAAAGGAACAACTTATCTGAAGAATAATGGCCGTCCTCCTTTAACCCATGCGACTCTAGAAAAATAAGTTCTTTTAAACTTTTATCCAAATCTGTTGGCTTTTCAAAAGAGTCTTCCTCTTCATAACCCATATCCAAATAGTCTGGGAAAAAAATAACGTGTTCACAGACATTGACTATATTCGAAGCATTTTCAAGCGAAAGGAAATTAGTAAATAGTTGACAAGGGTTCTCCACTGAAAACATAATACTGTTGTCCCCTAAAATAATGCTCGTTTTTACATGTAGTAGTTCATGTGCCAGTTTTGCTTGTTCCAAAGGCTCTTTATAGAGAATTTCGGCTTCACACTGTTCACCGTTAGCGTTCTTATGAACCTGACAAGCAAAATGGTCATTATTCCACTTGGTAAACTTTACGGGAACTGACGCCTCTATATCAGATAACAGTATTTTAATAGCTGTATCAAGCGAATTTCTAATCTCTTGCTCTGTCATATCTCTACTTTACTATTTCTTCTATCTTGATCTCCTTTATGTCAGTTTGTTTATATGAAAATATCTTCTTCGCTCAAAGGGCGATAAGGTCCATCATTCACTTCAAAGATCACTGAGGGCGCTGAGCTTGGTGAGTTTAGAGGTTAGAGGTTAGGGGTTAGAGAAGTTTTTAGTTTAGAGTTGAGGGTTGAGGGTTGAGGGTTTAGAGTAGTTGATTTGATAGCAGAAGATGAAAAATGGATTTCTGAAGATGGAACTGCTCAAATGCAGTTCTGATGTCTTCTTCAATCAAAAATCGTTGTCTCGCGTTATGTCTGAGGGTCTGTATCGGGTGATGAAACTTGCTCCTGAGAAGCATCGATTACTTCTTGAATCTGATTGGTCAACTCTGGAATAATGTTCTTGGCGACATCCCATACTATATAGTAATTGACTCCCATATAGTCGTGAACCAAACGGTCACGCATTCCAGCCATCTGCCTCCACGAAATGCTTTGCCATGCATATTTAACATCAGTTGGTATTTTCTTAGTGGCTTCGCCAATAATTGAAAGGCTGCGGGTCACAGCACGCTTCAGTGTTTCATCTTGAAGGAATTGTTCCATCTGCATTTCATCAGTAATGACGGAACGCACATAGAGACACTCATCAAGAATATGCTGAAGATAGGGTATATATGACTTATACATATTCTACTTCACTTAAAATGGTTTGGCCAATGTAGGGACTAAGTCCTTTAAGCGTTACAACATCGAGCTTATTACGTTTGAAACTATTCTCCAATATTTGACAGGCATCCAAGAAATTTGGATAAGTCTCCTGCTCTGCGTTAAAATCGAGAAGGATATCTATGTCGCTTTTCGCCGTGTTCTCACCGCGAACAGTGGAGCCGAAAAGACCCAGCCGGATGACTCCAACCAAACTAAGTTGACTCTTCAGCGATTGCAGACGCTTTATAACGGTTTTCTTTTTCATATATAGTAATTATATCAGGTTGTCAAGGGGTCAGTAGACTAGTTTACTTGGAGAGGTTATGGGTTTTGAAAGGTTAGGGGTTATGGGTTAGGGGTTAGAGAAGTTTTTAGTTTAGAGTTGAGGGTGATTTTAGTTTAGAGTGGAGAGTTGAGAGTTGAGAGTGTAGAGTTGTTCGTCCGATTTTTTTAAGATCAAGAATTGGAGAATTTGAGAATTATTATTTGAGTTCACTAAACTCGTAAATCTTCTCGAATGTCTTATTGCCTTTGGCAAGAAATCTTGGAGGAAATCTGATGGGGAAAGAGGACCCTCTCGATCCCTGCTGCTTAGAGAGGGTCAACAGCTACGCTGGAGCTAGTCACACATGAGTAATGACCACCTCAACTTCCGCCTTTATAAAGTGGGGCAAAGATAGGAGAATAAATCGAGTTTGCAAAATAAAGGGAGGGGGAAAAGTGAAAAATGTTTCAAAAGGCGGGGATTAAATGTTAAATTGTAACGTATACGTGTGAATTTTGATACAATATGAGAAGGGATTGGATTTCTTGGATACATTATTTAATAAGAAACAGACCCTCTCGGTCCCGATTTGTTTATCAAGAATTAGAGAATTTGAGAATTAATTAAGAAGATGAAAATTACGTGGCACTTAGGAAAGCTGAAAGACTCTCCAAGTCCTTGAATTCATATATCTTAGCGTTGCCGACGCCACGAATTCGTTCTCGATTGCGGCCCTCGCGCACTTTTGTCATCATTGTTGCAACATCCTCATTCTGGTTGATGAAAGTGAAAGCCTTTGAAGGTATATCATCGATGATGTTGCACACCTCGTCGGCAAAAGAGCGAGACATGAAGCTGACGCCCTCAAAGTCAAGAGTAACCTCGTCGGCTTTTTCATCAATGCTCGAACGCAGTTCTGAGGCTCTGGAACGAGTGAAAAGGTCTGCACTATATATGTCGTATAATTTAATCGTTTGTTTCATATCTTCGTGTTTTTATTCTAAAGAATGCACCTTTCATGCCATTGACCAACATAGCTTTGGAGGTTGAAATGCCATAGCCTCGATTTTCTGCCTCGGGGCGATTCTTTGTGGAATATCCTTCATTGGCTAGTTTCAGCGCTTCGGCCTCGTTCCCGTCTATTTCTTCTTGATAGAGTCCAGCTTTTTCGAAACTACCAGTAATTGAGATGCCAGTATCAGCAAGTCCCATAGCACAGCATCGGCTGCTTCCGTTTCAGCTATTACTCTAATCAAATAGTTGAAGCTGTAGCCAATGCGCACTTCTTCAGTTGCATTTGGAATCCTTACTATTCTACTTTTATCCATATCGATTTTTAATACTCATTACGAACATATAACATGTTTCATCTCTTACTCATTAACGCCGCAAAGATAAGACGAATATTCGAAATATCCAAATTTTTTGCTAAAAACTTTTTGATTCTCCACCAGACAATATTCTTAGAAGAAAAAAAACTTTGTAAGGTGTAGGGACTGCGTCCCCGATGCTGTGAGGCATTGTGTACAACTGTGAATGCGAGCATTTCCACCTGTACCCTATGCTTCACAGCGCACGGCAAGGCCGTGCTACACCTTTCAAAGAGAAAAAGAGCTCCAATCCTTGGAGTTGAAAAAAGGCAAAGCCAGAAAAAGCTGTACAGATCCCGAAGATTATCAAAGAAGATGAAAAATGGATTCATGAAGATGGTGCTGCTCGATAGCAGCACCATCTTCATGAATCGAAAATATTCTTGTAAAATTTATAAAAATATTGGCTATACCCCCACTCTATACAAAAAATTCTGATTGACCGAGTTTTATTGCCTGCGGCAAGAAATCTGGGAGGAAATCCGAGGAGGAAATAAGGCGTAGTCAAGTTTTTGAAGGGACAAGCCCCAATTTCCACACTAGATTTCCTCCTTGATTTCTGCTCGAAGAGCATAACAAGAATATAAAAAATGGGGAAAATACAGATTGACCGACATAAGCCTGAAAGGCTGGAGAGAACACAGGCGGGGATGCAATCCCCGCTTATATTGGACACAAACAAATGGAGTGCTGAAGGCACGAAAGACCATCTTTCGCCCTTTCAGGGCTTCCGTGTGTTGGGGTACTTAATACCGGGGGTGATACCCCCGTCTGTGGTCTTTTCGCCCCTTCGGGGCTATTTATGGTTTAACGTTAATGACTGTGTAATGGACCGTTAATTTAATAAAGCAAGCCAAAAAGCCAAAGCGGAATCTTCTTGCCATAGCCGATATCAATGTCATCGCTTACGATGTAGCTGTCTTCAATACCCTTTATCTGTTTGAATCCTTTGCTCTTGCCTCCTACCTCGAATAGCCATTTTCCATCCACAACCAAATCACCCTGGGTAGGCATTGATAGTTTATGACCGACGCCCACCTGGGAAGCAAAATAGGTCTCACGAATCGTTCCACTTTCAGCTTTTGAAGTTAAGCAATGCATCAAGTTGGTATTGTAGAACAAAACCTTTTCCGGCTTTGTCAACATGTTCATACCGCTGTCGGCAGCGTAGAGCCGACGCACCAATGCAGCCTTGTCCATCAGATCGATGAGCTTCAGCACGTTGTTGCGCGAAGCTTTTAGTGTGACGCAGAGCCCGGAGATGTTCAATGTATATGGCGAACTTTCTGCCAGCACGGCCAGCAGTTGTTTGGCCTTATAGACAGAGTCGTATTCAATGTTGCTTACCGAGGGGATCTCACTAGTGACGATGGTTTCTATCACTTGCTGGAGGCGATCGAAAAAGCCATCGCCTTCCTCTCTATAGAAAGGATAATAGCCTGCCTCAATATATTTTTCAAAATGTTGCAGCACCTTCACCTTCGAGGTAATTTGAGATGCCTGCATAAAGTGGTCATTCAAAATAGTCTCTAACGATAGTACAGGCAGTTGAGCCACCTGCTCGAGTTGGAGATACTCCCTAAACGACAATCCCTCCAGTGTGTATTGACGATGACGGCGCGAGAGGTCGCCCATCATCGACTCCTCCAGTTTCAACATTGAGGAACCTGTCACAACAACGTGCAGTTGCGGGTAGGCATCGTAAATATTTTTGATTTCCTGCTGCCAACCTTTGTACTTGTGTACCTCATCTAGAAATAGATGTGTTCCACCATGCGTATAGTGATACTCTGCCAGATCAAGAATCGAGTGATTGGCAAACCATATATGATCAAGCGATGCATAGAGAGCTTTCTGCTTGTCTTCAAAAGTTCGCAAAATATGCTGTAACAGCATTGTTGTTTTGCCAACTCCTTTGGCACCTTTAATCACAATCAATCTGTTATCCCAGTTTATCTTCTCATAAAGATATCTGGTGAAACTCAAGTCCGTCTCCGCCAACAGGCGGCCATAGGTTCTGTACAATCTGTCCATTTGTAGAAAGAATAATTATCACGCCGCAAAGTTATATTTTTTACTTTGGAAAAACAAATATTTTGCCGATTTTTTACTTTAGAAAGTTAAAAACGCCATTAAAGTAGTATATTAATTATCAAAAATCTTGGAAAATCTTTAAAAATGTTGGCTATTCCCCTATTATAATCATATAAGAAAAAAAACTTTGAAAGGTGTAGGGACTGCGTCCCCGATGCTTCCAAAGAAAAAAAGTCCTTTGGAGGAAGAAAAAAGGCAAAGCCAGAAAAGCTGTCCAGACACGTTTTTTATAGCTTGCGCTAGAAATCATAGAGGAAATCTTATGGGGAAATGCTGTCTGGTCAAGCAAAACTAGGGATAAGCGACAATTTCCACACTAGATTTCCTCCTTGATTTCTGCTCGAAGAGCATAACACGTGTTTTATTGCTGACGCAAGAAATCTTTGAGGAAATCTTGGGAGGAATAATTCTGTTCGACCAAACATAAGCCTGAAAGGCTGGAGAGAACACAGGCGGGGATGGAATCCCCGTTTGTATTGGGCGCAAACAAATGGAGTGCTGAAGGCACGAAAGACCATCTTTCGCCCCTTCGGGGCTTTTAGTTCGATAGAAAGCATAGAGGAAATCTTTAAAAATATAGCCTATCCCCTCTTATGGGGAAAATTGCTTGATTAGAAACATCTATACCATTCTTTAATGTTTACCTAATTTTAATTTCTGCACATAAAGATGAATGAGCACATCAATTAACTTAATTCAAACAAATAAACTATGATACTACTAAAAGCCGGTCTGGCAGAAGCCATGATGAATGAGCAATGGGATACATCATCTGATGTCACATTGATTGTATTTCTTATTGTTTGTGCCTTGTATGCCATCATTGCCATAGGAATACGCATCGTGTTTGTCTATTATTGTGAATAGCACCTTTACGGATAGATGGAAGCGAAAATTATAAAATATTCCATATGAGTGTTTATTTTAATACCATTGACCAAATAATCTTTGCTAATTCACTATAATTTTCAAACAAAGCACAAGCACCTTCCTTTTGCGGAAGGTGCTCTCAACCATCTTTGCTGAAAAGAACGACGGGCAGCCCATACAACATCATTAATAAATGTCAGATTTAAAGCTGCACCAAGAACACTCCCATTTACGATTCTCAAATCTCAGTGACGTTTTCGTGATTGCGGTACTTCTCGATGATTTCTGAGATAGCGACACTCTCGCGACGACGGAGCTTGTAGCAGCTCTTGCGATGGTTGACAATCATCGAGAACCACTCCTGGATCTCGTAGCGGAGGCCTTCGCCGTCGTAGCTGTAGAAGTACTTCTTGTTCCTGGTCTGGTCTTCGTAACGCACCTCGAAGAAACTGGTGAGCCACCAGGGGGCGGGCACGTAGATGTAGCCCTTGGTGCCACTGATGACGAGGTTGCCCTCGGTCTTGACGCCAATGCCGAGGGTGAAGGAGGCGGTGGCATGGGGGTAGTTGATGACACCTTTGGTGTAGATGTCGACTCCATTCTCCATACGGCTGTGGAAATTGACGTCGTGCCAGTCGATACCGAGAAGCTTGACGATGGCCATCACCGTCAACGGGGCATGTTCGGTCATAGCACCACCTGCCTGCGCTGCATCCAATTCACGGATGGGCGGATCGACCATCTTACTCAATGATGCCTGCACATCGACTACATCGCCAATGATGCCGCTTTTAACCAAGGTAACAACATGACCAAAAGCGGGACAATAGGCAGTCTTGCTGGCTTCCATAAGGATGAGGTCGCGTTCCTCGGCGAAATGGTAGAGTTCAAGAGTTTCGGCCTTGCTAAGCGTGAAGGGGATTTCGCACAACACGTGCTTGCCTGCAAGAAGACTGCGCTTGGCGTAGTCGTAGTGCGTGAGATGCGGGGAGGCAATATAAACAGCATCGACGTGGGAGATGAACTCGTCGAAGTCGGTGAAGCCTTCAATGCCGTGTGCCTTGGCGAAGGCCTCTGCCTGTTCCTTGTCGGGATTCAGGACTGCCACTACCTCTGCCCCATTCACCACCTTGGTCTCGGGCACGAAGCGATGTGCGATGCGACCACTACCGATGACTCCGATGCGATAGACGTCCTGGCTCTTGGCACGGAGCATAGTGCTGCTGATGCCTTCGGTACGGGGCAGATAGACCACCTTGCAGTATTCGTTGAGGTAGTCGAACTTGCCCACCCAGTCGCTACCGATGGCGAAGATATCGACATCGTACTTCTGGATGTCGTCGATCTTCTGACCGAGGTAGTCCTCGATGATGACTTCGTCGGCGTAGCCCGTTGCCTTAACGGCCTCGACACGCTCGAGAACGTTATTGCGCACGTTGAGCTTGCCGCGACCGCGGTCGAAGCTGTCGCTGGTGACACCAACAATGAGGTAGTCGCCGAGTTCCTTAGCTCGGCGAAGGAGGTTAATGTGACCTTGATGAAGGAGGTCGTATGTGCCGTAGGTAATAACTTTGATCATATGCTTGTTTTTGCGAGTTTGTTCGTAATATGCTCTACGAATTGAATCGGATTAATCAGATTATCTATTTGTCCCGACCATACAGAAATCCGTGAAATCTGCGTAAATCCGTAGAGCTAGACAATTTTCTAATTCTTAAATTCGTGACAAAAATCAGAGGAGCAGTTTCGTGCTCACAACATCAGCCATCAGGATCATGATGGAGCTAATGACAACTGCCTGAGTCGAGTTGCGGCCTACCTGCAAGGCGCCGCCTTTGACCGTATAGCCGAAATAACCTGAGACCGTGGTGATGATGAATCCGAAGATCATCGACTTCTGTATGGCATAATCGATGTGGCCGATGTCGAAATAGAACTGTATGCCCGTGACGTAATCGTCGACAGTGGGTTGACCCGTCAGCATACAAAGGATGCCACCACCCACCAAACCCAGTGCAATGGAGAGAATAACGAGGATGGGCATCAGCGAAATCACAGCACAAACCTTCGGCAAGATGAGGTAGTTGGCCGAATTCACGCCCATGATCTCCATGGCATCGATCTGCTCCGTCACGCGCATTGTGCCTATCTCAGAGGCGATGTTCGAACCAACCTTGCCGGCAAGAATCAGACAGAGGATGGCAGACGAGAATTCGAGCATGAGCATCTCGCGCGTTGCAAAGCCGATGAGGTACTGCGGTAGGAACGGGTTGTCGAGGTTCTTCTGGATCTGGATGCACGACACGGCACCGATGAACAGCGAGATGATGCCGATGATGCCTATCGAGTCGATCACCAGGCCCGTACTCTCATGCAGGTATTGGCGACCGAACATATTCCAACGATCGGGCTTGGTGAAGACTCGCTTCATCAAGAGAACATATTTACCGAAATCACGTATCCAATTTGTCAGCAGCATATCTACTTTTTCTTTTTTGCGGTGCAAAGATAACAAAAAAAATGATAAAGTGGACAAAAAATGTATCGATATTGAGAAAAATTCACTATCTTTGCGCCGCAATACATCGAAATTCGAACTTTTGTCCGCTCCATGCGAACAATATTATTCAGTAATTCTAATTCGCGATATAAAGATGGAAGAGCATGTGAGTGTGCTTCGCACCGACAACCTCGTCAAGCGATATGGGCCTCGTACGGTGGCCGATCATGTGAGCATCGATGTCCGTCAGGGCGAGATCGTAGGTCTGCTGGGCCCCAATGGCGCCGGTAAGACGACCACGTTCTATATGACCACTGGATTAGTGACGCCCAACGAGGGACGCATCTTCCTCGACGACCAGGAGATCACCAAGCTGCCCGTCTATCGTCGTGCCAAACTGGGCATCGGCTACCTGGCACAGGAGGCGTCGGTCTATCGAAAGATGTCGGTGGAGGACAACCTGCGTGCCACGCTCGAGATGACCACCATGACGCCCGAAGAGCAGCGCGACAAGCTCGAGTCGCTCATCGCCGAGTTCCGACTGCAGAAGGTGCGCAAGAATCTGGGCGATCGTCTGTCGGGTGGCGAACGTCGTCGTTGTGAGATTGCACGCTGCCTGGCCATCAGTCCCAAGTTCATCATGCTCGACGAGCCTTTTGCAGGCGTCGACCCCATTGCCGTCGAGGACATCCAGTACATCGTCTATAAGCTCAAGGACAAGAACATCGGCATCCTCATCACCGACCACAATGCACCTGAGACGCTCTCGATCGTCGATCGTGCCTACCTGCTCTTCGAGGGCAAGATCCTATTCCAGGGCACTAGCGAAGAGCTTGCAGCCAATCCAATCGTGCGCGAAAAGTATCTTGGCCGCAACTTCGTCTTCATCCGCAAGAAGTTCGACCAGCCTTCCACTACGGAAGAGGTTGCCATGCGTGCCGCTGCTGCTGAAAAGGACAAGCAATAATCGGTTTTCTGCCAACGCGAGCCGTCGGAAACATATCCGGCAGGCTCCGATAATGCAGAATTCTGAAAATATTTCGCCGAAAATTTGGAAATATCGAAGATAATCGCTATCTTTGCGCCCGCAAAAATGATGGTTCGATAGCTCAGCTGGATAGAGCAACTGCCTTCTAAGCAGTCGGTCCGGGGTTCGAATCCCCGTCGAATCACTCACGAAAAGAGGACCTTCTGGTCCTCTTTTCTTTTTTATCTATATCAACAATTAGAGAATTGGGGTTGGATGAGTATTTTAAATTTTACATTAATGACCATGTAATGGGCCGTTAATTACTCGTTAATGATAGACACACTCGATTCTCTGCAATCTTTTATTTGTGGGTGTGAGCAGCGTGGAGGGTGAGAATTTCGTCGAAGCGGGTGGCGAGTTCGGACATACTGGAGAGAACGATGTCGGCGCCAGCCTTGCGGAGGACCTTGGGGTCGAGGGGGCCAGTGTTAACAGCGACGGTGAAGATGCCAGCGGCATGACCTGCCTGGACACCGAGTGGAGCATTCTCGACGACGATAGCTTCGGAGGGATCGAGGTTGCCTGCCTTACGCAGGCCCATGAGATAGGGATCGGGCATAGGTTTGCCATGACCGATGGGACAATCCTTCGCGGAGACCATTCGACTGGGGTCGAAAACATTCGGATAAACAAAATTCAGTTTGCTAAGGAGCGAGGGCTGACCACTACCTGTCACCAGGACGCGAATGAGGCCCTTCTCCCCTACTTTACGAAGCACATCGGCAGCGCCTGGCATAGGTTCTGCCTGGCCCATTTGCACGAAGGCCTGCGACTTCTCCTTGTAAATCATCTCAATCTCCCAAGGCTCGGCATGACGTCCGCGTTGTTCAACGAAGAAGTCATCGATGACCTGTTGTCCGGTCGCACCTTCGCAGAGATAGAAGAAGGTGCGATCGCAGGCGAAGCCATAGTGTTCGCCCATGATCTGATACCATGCTTCCGCATGTTTTGGCATGCTGTCGAAGAGCACGCCGTCCATATCGAAAAGAAATGCTTTTAGCATTGGAGAGGAAATATAATTTTATCGTTATTTCGGGATTCGGGATTTCGGAATATCGGGATACCGAGGAAGCGGGATTCCTGCATAACGAAAAATGTTTTAAATTAAAAAGAGTCGAGGGGTTCGTTCCATTGGGACGAAACCCCTCGAACCTTAATGTGAGGGACGGGATGGACCCGTTCGGCAATTATTCGGCGAGACGAGCCTTGATGGCCTTGGTAGCCTCTTCGTAACCTGGCTTCTCGAGGAGAGCGAACATGTTCTTCTTGTAAGCCTCAACACCTGGCTGGTTGAATGGGTTGACGCCGAGGATGTAGCCAGAGATACCGCAAGCGCGCTCGAAGAAGTAGATGAGCTGGCCGAGGTTGTACTCGTCGAGCTTATCAATCTCAATCTTCATATTGGGCACACCGCCATCGACATGGGCAATCTGGGTGCCGAGCTCAGCCATCTTGTTGACCTGGTCGACACGCTTGCCAGCGAGGAAGTTCAGGCCATCGAGATTCTCTTCGTCGGAAGGAACAACCACGGTGCGGTTGGGGTTCTTGATGGAGATGACGGTCTCGAAGATGGTGCGCTCACCTTCCTGGATCCACTGGCCCATAGAGTGCAGATCGGTTGTGAAATCGACAGAAGCCGGGAATATGCCCTTGTGGTCCTTGCCCTCAGACTCACCATAGAGCTGCTTCCACCATTCGGACATGTAATGAAGCTTGGGCTGATAGTTGACCAGAATCTCGGTCTTCTTGCCAAACTGATAGAGCGCGTTACGAACGGCAGCATACTGGGCAGCTGGGTTCTCAGCATAAGGAACATCGACGCCAGTGGCTTTCTCCATATCCTGGGCGCCACGTACGAGGGCCTTGATGTCGTTGCCAGCAACGGCGATGGCGATGAGACCTACAGGAGTGAGCACCGAGAAACGACCTCCTACGTCATCGGGGATGACATACTTCTTGTAACCCTCCTTGGTAGCAAGGGTGCAGAGAGCGCCACGCTTGGCATCGGTAACTGCCACGATGCGCTTTTGAGCCTCAGCCTTGCCAACCTTCTCTTCGAGCATCGTCTTAAGGATGCGGAAAGTGAGGGCGGTCTCGGTGGTAGTGCCTGACTTGGAGATATTGATGATACCGAACTCCTTCTCCTTCAGGATGTCGAAGAGGTCGGCGAGGTAGTCCTCACCGATGTTGTTGCCGGCATAGACTACAATAGGATTCTTACGGGTGGTCTGGTAAGCATCGAAAGCGCTTGCCAAAGCCTCGTTGACGGCACGAGGGCCGAGATAGGAACCACCGATGCCAGCTACGACAACGACTTCGCACTTCTCGCGAAGGAGGTCGGCGGTAGCCTGAACGTCGTTGAGGAATTCTTCGGTGATGCTAGAGGGTAGGTGAACCCAGCCCAAGAAGTCGTTACCAGCACCCTTACCGGACTCGAGGAGTTCGTTGCAAGCGGCGGTCTGAGCGGCGACGGATGCCAATGTCCCAGCGGGAACAAAGCATTGTGCTTTTTCGATTGATAGTTTCATAATAGATATTATTTGTTGGTTATAAGGGGTTATCGAGTGGGGTGGCCATAGAGGCCACGACGGGGACGCGGAGGGCGCGATGGCATCGCGCCATACGGGACAAAGAGAGCGACCAGAGGGGCGAGGGAGGCTATCTCAGCATGTCGCTGAGGAGCTTGAACTCGACGAAGGGGGACATACGCTTGTAGAGGATGTTGTAGACGCAGTCGACGATGGGAATCTGGATGCCGTACTTCTGGTTGATCTCCTTGATGCACTTGGTGCCGTAGTAGCCTTCGGCCACCATCTCCATCTCGAGCTGAGCGCTCTTGACGCTATATCCCTTGCCTATCATAGCTCCGAACATGTGATTGCGGGAGAAACGGCTGTAGGCGGTGACCAAGAGGTCGCCAGTGTAGACCGATTCGGAGATGTGGCGTGTGGGCTCACGCTCAGGATCGATGCCGTTGATGAAACGCTTCATCTCGCGCATGGCATTGGCCACAAGGACAGCCTGGAAGTTGTCGCCATATTTGAGACCCGAACAAATGCCCGAAGCGATGGCATAGATATTCTTCAAGACGCCCGCGAACTGCACGCCAATGACGTCCTCGCTGACGGTGGTATGCACGTAGTGGTTCTGGAAGAAATCGGCAATCTCCTGCCCTATCTCGGTGTTGGAGCAACCCACGGTGAGATAGGTGAGTCGCTCCCAAGCTACCTCCTCGGCATGAGAGGGTCCTGAAAGGGTGGCAAACTGCTCGGGCTTGAGCGAGAAGCGTTCGGTCAGGTACTGACTGATGGGGATGTTGAGGTCCTGGACAATACCCTTGATGATAGAGATGACCATCTTGTCGGTGAACGACTCGGTGATCTTCTCGACATGCTGACGCAGATAGGGCGACGGCATACCGAAGATGACCATGTCGGAGTTGCGGATGGCTTCGTTGATATCGTCGGTGAAATGGATACGATCCAGATTGAAACGCACACTCGAAAGGTAGGTGGGATTGTGACCCAGCTGCTTGAATTCGGTGATCTTCTGCGGGTTGCGCATATACCACCAGATGTCGGCATCATTATCCTGGACAATCTTAGCGATAGCTGTACTCCAGGAGCCACTGCCGAGGATGGCTACAATACCGGGGATATTCATAAGCAAATCATTTAGCCGCAGCCTCAATCCATGCCTGGACGTCGGCCTGCGAAGGGTTCTGAAGTTCGCCGATGAGCGCCTTATACTTCTTCTTGATATCGATCATTTGCTGGAGGACCTTGCCAGGCTTTTCGTCAGCGAGGCTTTCGGTGGTGAGATAGCCGGCCTTCCAGAGCACAGCCACCCAATCCTCGGAAGGAACACCGAGGGCAAGGAACTTCTCGACGGGATCCCTGCGCTCGACCTTTTCGGGCTTCATGGTAGGGAAAAGGAGTACTTCCTGGATGGTGGGCTGACCCGTCATCAGGATACAAAGGCGATCGATGCCGATGCCGATGCCCGATGTGGGAGGCATACCATATTCGAGGGCACGCACGAAATCGTGGTCGATGACCATAGCTTCGTCATCGCCCTTGGCCGCAAGCTTCATCTGATCGACGAAACGATTATACTGATCGATGGGATCGTTGAGCTCGGAATAGGCGTTGGCCAGCTCCTTGCCGTTGACCATCAGCTCGAAACGCTCGGTGAGACCAGGCTTCGAACGATGCATCTTGGTGAGCGGTGACATCTCGACCGGATAGTCGGTGATGAACGTAGGCTGGATGAACGAGCCTTCGCAAGTCTCGCCAAAGATCTCGTCGATGAGCTTGCCCTTGCCCATAGTGTCGGTATCCTCGACGCCCAGTTTCTTAGCGATTTCTCGCATCTCGTCCTCGGACATAACAGAGAGGTCGTAGCCGGTCTTCTCGCGAATGGCTTCGAGGATGGGCAGACGGCGATAGGGAGCCTTGAAGCTAACCAAATTGTCACCAATCTTCACCTCAGTGGTGCCGTTGACAGCAAGACAGATGCGTTCGAGAAGGTTCTCGGTGAACGTCATCATCCAGTTGTAATCCTTGTAGCTGACGTACAGCTCCATACAGGTGAACTCGGGGTTGTGGCTGCGGTCCATTCCCTCGTTTCGGAAGTTACGACCGATCTCATACACACCTTCGAAACCACCCACGATGAGACGCTTGAGGTAAAGCTCGGTGGCTATGCGCAGATAAAGGTCGATATCGAGCGCATTATGATGGGTGATGAACGGACGAGCGCTGGCACCACCAGCAATCTGCTGGAGGATTGGTGTCTCAACTTCGGTGTAACCAGCCTCATCGAATACCTGACGCATAGTACGGATGACGGTAGCACGCTTCTGGAACACATTCTTCACACCTTCGTTGACAATCAGGTCGAGGTAGCGCTGACGATAGCGCAGCTCGGGGTCGTTGAAGCCATCGTAGGCCACACCATCCTTATACTTGACGATAGGCAGGGGACGAATGCTCTTGCTGAGCACAGTAAGATGCTGGCAATGTACGGAGATTTCGCCGGTCTGGGTGCGGAAAACGTAACCCTCGACACCAACAAAGTCACCGATATCGAGCAAACGCTTGAAGACGGTGTTGTACATCACTGTATTTTCAGGGTCGGGGCACAGTGCATCGCGGCTGACATAGACCTGGATGCGGCCCTTGGAGTCCTGAAGCTCCATAAAGGCAGCCTTGCCCATAATGCGACGACTCATAATACGACCAGCCACCGAAACACAACGCGAATTGTCGGCATTGGCTGGGGTTGGCACTTCGACGCCCTCGTCGTTCATCATCTTGGGCAGATCGACAAAATTCTCACGTATCTCGTCGGAATAGCCGGTAACCACGTACTCGGCAGCCGGATAGGGTTCGATACCTAACTTGCGCAACTCTTCGAGCGAACTGCGACGGATAATCTCCTGCTCGCTTAATTCTAAATTTACCACTGTAAGATATTTTCTAAAAAAATTTCACTTCCAAAAGATTCACATATATTGGTGCAAATATATTGAAAATTTTGAATAGAAACAAAAATCGGCCCAAAATTTACAGTTTTTGAGCCGTTTTGTTGCTAACGAGGCTTTTTAAGCCATATCTATCTAACAATTTCAACCTTCCGTTTTCGGTTTCGAGAATATGCTGACCCTCCATAGAAGCGACACAACGCCAGAAGGAAGGTTTGTCGAGCTGCATCATATCGCACCAGTCGGATTCCTTCGCCTCGATGACCACCTCCTTGGCAGCACGCTCGGTGAACGCCAGCATCCATGAAGCGAGCTTCAAAATGGGATCTGATTCTCCCGAAAAGTCGATGGCCTTGTGCTGCTTCTGCGCGCGGGTGCAAAGCATATTGAGCGTGTTGACGAGGGCGACATCATTCTCCTGAAGGATACGGAGGAAATCCTTCTTCTTGAGTAGCATAATGCCTGTCTTTTCGGAGCAAGCGGTCATGGTGCTATGCACGCGCGTTTCGGCACCGAAGAGATGATGGATAGAAAACGTGTAAGGGGTATCGAAGATCTGCGTGATGCGAACGCGCCGATTGAAGACAGGCGTTTCAACGCACACCCTGCCCGAAAGAAGGAAGATGGTGCCCGGGCAAGAATCGCCGCCTCTAAGGATGACTTCCCCTACCTTATAGGTGCGAAAATCGAAGGGAATGACCTCAAGGATATGAGTCATCTGATCGATGCTGACACCCTGGAACATTGGCAGCTGCATCAGCAGGTCATACATAGAAGCCATTTAGAAGAAATGTTTGTCGGTCATTATATTCAAAACCACATTGTCAACCTCAAGCATTGCGTCACGGCCGATGCTTGCCAGATTGTCGATACACTTGTCGACATCGTCCTCGATAATACCATCGGTCGATGCGACATGAATATTCTCCATAGCCATCATTGCACTTTGGAAAGCGGAACTTACTGCCGAAGAAAGCTTGAGCACGCAGGAAGGCTTACAGCCATCGCAGATCATTCCAGTAGCACCTGCCAACTGGTTCTTGACTGCATATGTAATCTGATCGTAGCTACCACCCATCAGGTAAGTGATGCCGCAAGCTGCGCCGGTGGCGGCCAGCACACAACTGCAATGGGCCGACAGCTTGCCCAACAACTGACGGATATAGATATTCACCAGGTTGCCAATGGCCAGGGCACGGATGGTCTTCGCCTCGGTACAGAGCGTCTCCTCGGCAAAAATAAGAATAGGAAGCGAGACGGTAATGCCCTGATTGCCTGAACCAGAGTTGGTGGAAATGGGCACAGACACGCCACTCATCCGGACGTCGCATGCTGCACACGTATAGCTGACGACACGGGGCATGGCATTCTGTCCCACCATGCGAGACTCGAACTCACCCTTGAGCATCTTGCCGAGGTTGAGACCGTAGTTGGCATCGGGTAAATAGGCCATCTCGGCGACCTTCTTGTTCATCTGGGCACCCTTCAACAGGAACTCGAGGGAATCGAGCGGACACTTGGTGGCGAACTCGTAGATCTTGGCGATGGTCAGATTGGACTCGTGCTTGCGGTCGTGTTCGGTAGCCAAGGAGCAACGTTCGTCGAACAGCACCTCGTTGTCGCGCTTGATGAAGACAATGTTGGCATAATCCTTTGCGATGATGACCTTGACCTGATGGTCGCCGGCAATGGCTTTCACTTCGGCATAAACGACTTCGAACGTATTGCGTGCAGTAACCACCGACCAACGCTTGTCGGCCACAAACTGCCTGGCACGTGCGCAATCGTCGGGAGTGATGTCCTTCAACAATTCCAGACCCAATTCAGGCTTGCCAGCCAACGAACCAAGGGCAATGGCGGCAGGTATACCTACCATTCCACAAGCGTTGGGGACACCCACTCCCATGGCGAACTTGATGATATGACTACTCAATTTGGCTTTCACCATTTCGGGTTCCCGGCCCAAGACCTCACGCGCCTTGGCACAAGCCAAAGCCACCATCCTCGTCTCGTTGCCACCGATGGCTGGTAACACTTCCTTATGCAGAAGCTTCAGAATGTTTTGAATGTCGGTACGTGATAGCATGATATAGACAAAAATAAAGTCGCTGAAATGATATCAAGGATAATTAAGGATTTTATGACGCAAAGGTATAGAAAAAAAGAAACAAATGCAAGAATTTAACTTAATTTATTACAATTTTAACATAAAAAAGACGACTGATCTATGAAATCATAGACCAGTCAACCTTTCCAGCGAACAATGTCTGCATTCTACGACGCAAAATACCATTGGGTTGGGACTCGAGCATCGGGTCGGCTTCGACAATCTGCTTGGCCCAATTGCGTGCCGTCTCGAGTATCATACCATCCTTGGCTAGCGAAGCAATCTTGAGGTCGAAAGCGAGGCCTGACTGCTGCGTACCCTCCAGATCGCCAGGGCCACGGAGACGGAGGTCGGCTTCGGCAATCTCAAAACCGTCGGTGGTGCGGCACATCACGTCGATGCGCTGACGGGTGTCGCTCGACAACTTGTCGGACGTGACGAGGATGCAATAAGACTGTTCGGCACCACGACCGACACGACCACGCAGCTGATGCAACTGACTGAGACCAAAACGCTCGGCATTCTCGATAACCATAACTGAGGCATTGGGCACATTTACACCCACCTCGATGACTGTAGTGGCCACCAACACCTGGGCCTCGTTCTGCACAAAACGCTGCATAGCAGCATCCTTGTCCTTCGAACGCATACGTCCGTGGACCATCGCCACACGATACTCGGGGCCGAATGACCGCTGCGCATCGAGAAATCCCTGCTCGACCGCCTTGTACTTGAGCTTCTCGTTCTCTTCGACAAGCGGATAGACGATGTAGGCCTGATGGCCCTTGGCCAATTCGCCACGGATGGCACGTGTCAGTCCCATGCGTTGCGAATCCCATCGATGGATGGTGGCAATGGGTTTACGACCAGGAGGCAATTCGTCGATGACACTGACATCGAGATCGCCATAGACAGTCATTGCCAACGTGCGAGGAATGGGCGTAGCCGTCATTACCAGGACATGGGGCGGACGATGATTCTTGGTCCAAAGCCTGGAACGCTGTTCGACACCAAAACGATGCTGTTCGTCGATGACCACCATGCCCAGGTTCTGGAACTTCACATCGGGTTCGATCAGGGCATGGGTGCCGATGAGGATGTTGAGCTGACCGTTTTCGAGCTGTTCGTGGATGAGACGACGATTCTTCTGCGTGGTGCTGCCTGTGAGCAGTGCCACCTTGATGCCGACGTGCTCCAACTGAGGACGGAGACTGTCATAGTGCTGGGTAGCAAGAATCTCGGTAGGAGCCATCAGACAGGCCTGAAAGCCATTGTCGAGCGCCATAAGCATCGTCAAAGTGGCGACCATCGTCTTGCCCGAACCCACATCACCCTGGAGCAGACGGTTCATCTGCTTGCCAGAACCCACATCGGCACGAATCTCGCGAAGCACACGCTTCTGGGCATTAGTGAGTTCGAAGGGGATGAGATTGTAAAAGTTGTTGAAGTAATCGCCAATCCTGGAAAAATGGAAACCGCCATTGACCTGATGACGCATCTTGAACGATCGCACCAGGTAGAGCTGCAGATAGAACAGTTCCTCGAACTTGAGACGGTACTGGGCGCGTCGAAGATTGTCGGCATTGGCCGGGAAATGGATCTGGCGGATGGCCTGGTTATAGGGCATCAGCTTCTGCTGCTCGACGATGTAGGAAGGCAGGGTTTCGGGGAAGGGAGCGGGATTCTTCTGAAGATAGTTGAGGATGATGCGCTGAATGGTCTTGGAATTGACGCCATAGCGCTTCATCTTCTCCGAGGTATTGTACATACCATAGAGACCCGCCTTTGCCTCGGGATCGTCGTCAGGCTTGACCGTCTCGATTTCGGGATGGGAGATGCTGTAGGTGCCGTTGAACTCCTTTGGCTGGCCGAAAATCAGGTATTCCCTACCCTTCTGCACGCTCGACTGAATGTACTTGATGCCATTGAACCAAATGCATTCGATGACACCCGTACCATCGGTGAAAAGCGCCTTCAAATGGTGCTGCGGACCTTTCAAGCCTATGCCCTCTTCGGTGAAGAGCGTAAAGTGACCCCTGAGCAGGATGAACGGCAATGTAATGCCACTGCCCGGACTGGGATTCATGGCAGGGACATCGCAGATACGGTAGACCTTCGACTTATCGACATAGCGATAAGGGTAATACCCCAGCAGTTCCTCGATGGAATGCAGGTTGCATTCCTTTTCGAGGAGCTCGGCCTTTTTGGGGCCTACGCCGGGTATATACTGAAGGTCGCTTAATGCCATTATGCGTTCTTCTTCAGGAAAGAGCTACGATACATGAGGAAGGCCACTGCACAAACTATGGAAGCCACTATGCCTACGGTGAGGCTGAAGGCATAATTAAGCTGGAAGCCTTCGGGAGCCACGAGGATGTAGGTGGTGCAGACACAGGTCATAAAGATGGCAGGCAGATAGGCGATGATCCAAAGCTTCCTTGCACGAAGCATATAGACCGACAAAGCCCAAAGCGTGAAGACTGAGAGGGTCTGGTTGGTCCAGGAGAAATAGCGCCAAAGGATGTTGAAACCATCGGCATCACTGAGGCTCCAGACGAGTGCGATAGCCGTGAGGATGAAGATGGGGACTGCAATGACCAGACGACGCCAGATGCTCTTCTGCTCGAAGTTGATGAAGTCGGCAACCACCAGACGGGCACTACGCAAAGCTGTGTCGCCCGAAGTGATAGGAGCCACAGCAATGCCCAGCACAGCCAGGATACCACCTGCAACGCCAAGCCAGTTGTTGCTGACAAAATTGGCGATATAAGCGCCGCTGAATGCCTTACCGGTCTCAGGATTGACTACACCATTGTCCTGATAGAAACACGTGGCAGCAGCAGCCCATACGAGGGCTACGATGCCTTCGGTGATCATAGCACCATAGAAGCAACGACGGCCCATACGCTCGTTCTTCAAACAGCGTGCCATGAGTGGCGACTGGGTGCCATGGAAGCCCGAGATTGCTCCACAGGCGATGGTGATGAACATCATCGGGAAGACGGGTGCCGACTGCCATTCCTTGTTGACCAACGAACCGTCCCAGAGTTCGGGAAGACCGGGATTGGCCACCACAAGATAAGCGCCGATGCCGACAGCCATGAAGATGAGACAGAAGGCAAAAACGGGATAGATGTTGCCGATGATCTTATCGACCGGGCAAAGGGTGGCAATGACATAGTAGAGGAAGATGATGACAATCCAACCGTAGGCATTGAGGCCCCAACCCGAAGTTATGGCACTGAGCAGCTCGGCAGGACCGCTGACGAACGTGGCAGCAAGAAGAATGAGCAGCACACAGATGAAGACGCACATCACCTTGCGCGCAAATTCGCCCAGATAGGCACCAATGATCTCGGAGAGCGAAGCACCATTCATGCGGATGCTCACCATCGAGGTCAGATAGTCGTGAACAGCGCCTGCAAAGATACAGCCGAACACAATCCACAGGTAGGATGCCGTACCGAACTTGGCACCCATAATGGCACCAAAGATGGGACCCAGACCTGCAATGTTGAGGAACTGGACCATATAGACCTTCCAAGTGGGCATGGGTACATAGTCGACGCCGTCCTCCTTGGTGTAGGCAGGCGTTTCGCGATCCTCTTCAGGATGAAACACTCGGCTGACAAAGCGGCCATAAGTGAGATAGCCGACAATCAACGCGGCTAATGCTACTAGAAAACTGACCATAATAGTGTATATTTAAATAAGTATAATCACAACTTGGGATAGACCCTGTGCTGCCTGACATGCTGGAAGTGACCCACCAGTGTGGAGATGGAGATGAAGAGGGAGATCACAACACTGATGCCCAGACCCACGTGATAGGGCAAGGCGAGGCCTTCGGGTGCCACCATGATATAGGTGGTGCAGACGCAGGTCATAAACACCGAAGGGAGGAAGGTGACGAGCCAAGGCTTCTTTTCGCGCAGCAGATAGACCGTGATGGCCCAAAGCGTGAAGACCGAAAGTGCCTGGTTGCACCATGCGAAATAGCGCCACAGGATGCCGAAGCCCTTGGCATCGTTCATCGACCAAACCAGTACACTCGTGGTGAGTATAAACATCGGGATGGCGATGAGGAGACGGCTCTTCATACTCTTCTGCTCCTTCTTGAAGAAGTCGGCAATGATGAGTCGGCCACTGCGCAAAGCCGTATCACCGGAAGTGATAGGTGCGATGGCAATGCCGAGGATGGCCAGGATGCCACCGACGAGACCGAGCCAGTTGTTGCAGATGGTCGAAGCGACAAAAGCGCCCGTATAGGCCTTGCTCGTATCGGGATTGACGGTACCATTCTCCTGGAAGAAACAGGTGGCAGCGGCAGCCCAAATGAGGGCTACGACACCTTCGGTGACCATGGCGCCGTAGAAGCATCGGCGGCCCATCTTCTCACTCTTGATGCAACGCGCCATCAGAGGCGACTGGGTGGCATGGAAGCCAGAAATTGCACCACAGGCTATCGAGATGAACATCATCGGGAAGATGGGATTGACCTCCCACTCACGATTGACCAACGAGCCGGTGCTCCACAGTTCAGGCAGCTGGGGACGCACGACCAGAAGGTAGCACAAGATGCCGACAGCCATAAAGATGAGACATGCGGCAAAGAAAGGATAGATACGGCCGATGATCTTATCGACGGGACAAAGCGTAGCTATCACATAATAGACGAATATGATGCCAATCCACCAATAGGTAGTGATGCCAAAGCCTGAGGTCATGTTGCCCAACAATTCGGCAGGACCACTGATAAAGACGGCACCCACGAGAATCATCAGCACGGTAATGAAGATACCCATTAACCGACGGGCATGACGTCCCAGGAAGAAACCGATGATTTCGGGCAGAGAAGCACCATTCATTCGCAACGAAATCATACCTGCGAGGTAATCGTGGGTGGCTCCCGCAAAGATGGTACCCAACACGATCCAAAGATAGGAAGCAGTGCCAAACTTCGCACCCATAATGGCACCAAATATTGGACCCAAGCCCGCGATATTCAAGAATTGAATCATATACACCTTCCAAGTAGGCAGCGGAATGTAGTCAATGCCATCCTGGCGGGTGTAGCAAGGCGTCGTACGTGCGTCATCGACACCGAACACTCGGCTGATGAAACGCCCATAGACAAGATAGCCGATAATGAGAGCGGCCAAAGCGAGAAGAAAACTAATCATTTTTGATAGTCATATTGATTACCGTACGCAGATAATAAAATGATAAATTGCAATTTTGACTTGCAAATATAAGGCTAATTCCGCAATATTCGCAGGTTTGGAGTAAAAAAAACACTTTTTTTGAAAAAAAAACCTAAAACATTTGGTTTTGTAAAGAGAACATACTATCTTTGCGCCAACAAAAAACGAAAAATGTGCGCCTTATAGCCACACAGCGAACTATTCAGTAAACTATTTTTTAACTTCTTAAACTATTTCAAATTAATATGGCACGTGTAATTGATCCCGAAAAGTGTGTTGCTTGCGGTTCTTGTATCGGTGAATGCCCCGTCGAGGCAATTAAGGAGGGGGACGTATATACAATCGACGCTGATGCTTGCATCGACTGCGGCGCTTGTGAGGCTACCTGTCCTAACGAGGCTATCGCAGAGGCATAAATCATTTTGATAATCCAAGACCCTTTTGGGTAAAACCTACAGACCACTCCAGATTACTGGAGTGGTCATTTTTTTTGCCACAAAAAAAAAGGTGTCGAGGAAAACCCCAACACCTTAGTAGAATCATATGAAGCGACTGACGCGTCAGTCGGTGATGATGAGCGAACGGATGGCCTCGACGATGTAACGGACATCGTCGTCGGTGACGTAGGGACCGGAAGGCAGGCAGAGGCCAACCTTGAAGAGCGACTCGGCAACGCCGTTTACATAGGCAGGACTGCCCTGGTAAACAGGCTGCTTGTGCATGGGCTTCCAAAGCGGACGTGCCTCGATATTGAGCGCATCCAAGCCCATACGCATTGCCTCGACGTTGTTGTTGGGCTGGCAATCAGTAGTGGGACAATCGACGGAATGAATCACACCTGCTGCGCCACCAATGGCACTGGTGATGACCTGCTTGTAGGCATACTCCTCCCCTTTCACCCTTAGCTTGGGGTCGATGGTGATAGTGTTGAGCCAATAGTTGGAATCGTAGCGCTCGTCGGGGTTCTTATGGAAGGTGATGCCGGGGATATCTTTGAGCAACTCGTCGTAGAGCGAAGCAAGGTGCTGGTGATGGGCGATATGATCGTTGAGCACCGTCATCTGGCCACGACCGATACCGGCACAGATGTTCGAGAGACGATAGTTGTAGCCGATGGCACTGTGCTGATAGTAAGGATAGGCATCGCGCGCCTGGGTGGCATACCACATAATCTCGTTCTTGGAAGCAGCGTCGGGGCAGATGAGGGCACCACCACCAGACGTGGTAATCATCTTGTTGCCATTGAACGACAAGATGCCATATTTGCCAAAGGTGCCCAAGACACGGCCCTTCCAGCGGGACCCCATACCCTCGGCAGCATCCTCGATGACGGGGATATTGTACCGATTGGCCACCTCCATAATCCTATCGATCTGATAAGGCATACCATAGAGCGCCACGGGGACAATGGCTTTAGGCTTACGACCCGTCCTGGAGATACGGTCACGGATAGCCTCTTCGAGAATCTCGGGATCCATATTCCAGGAATCGCGTTCGGAATCGACAAAGACCGGGTTAGCGCCCAAATAGGTAACGGGATGTGAACTTGCACAGAAAGTAAAACTCTGGACAATGACTTCATCGCCAGGCTTCACGCCACAGGCGATGAGGGAAAGATGAACTGCAGCGGTGCCCGATGACAAGGCCACTACAGAATGGGGCTTGAGGGAGCTACTATCGACCAATGAAGGATCGACGGAATCCACGAATCGCTGCAGGTCATCTTCGAAGCCATTGACATTGGGACCAAGCGGGACAACCCAGTTGGTGTCAAAAGCCTCTTTGACGTATTTCATCTCATTGCCTGACATATGGGCCAGGCAAAGCCAGATGCGTTTGTCTCTTTTTTTCATTTTTATATGAGATGAATAGGAAAGGATAGATTAATATTATCAAGGCAATTTCAGAAGCGTTGACACGCCTCCTTGTAGGTGTCGAGTGAACCGATGTCGAAACGACCAGCCGTCATATGCCAGGCATGAATCGTCGTGTGATCGACCATATAATGGGCCAAGTTGCCGGGTGCATCCTTGCCGCAACCGTTCTCGACAGCATGACGAATCTGGTCAAGGTCGTGCTGCATGTAGATATAGAAAGGTGGAACAGCCCAATGGGATTTGGGCACAGCGGGCTTCTCCTCCATATTGAGGACCTTGTCGTCGGCATCGAGGACGACGACGCCGGTGCGCTGGAGTTTGGCGACATCGGGTTGCTCATGACACATGATGCAACTGGTCTGCTTGGACTTGGCGAAATCGACAAACTCCTGGAAACTGAAGAAGAGGATGTTGTCGGCAGCAACAACCAGCAGGGAAGAATCGCGCTGATCGCGACGGTCGAGATAATCGATGGCGAGCAGCAGGTCGCAGACAGCACCGAGACGAGTTTCGTTGGTTTCGGTACCGTCGTCAAGGATGGTGATGGGCTTAGTGTAGCGAGCATTCTGCATCCAGGCCTCGAAGTGATGTGCGAACTTATGGTTGGTGATGATGATGTGCTCGTCGATATCAGGAATACGGTCGATATCGATGAGCATACGATCGAGGATTGACTTATCCCCTATCTTGAGCAAAGGTTTCGGAAAATTGCGGGTGAGTTCACCGAGACGAGTAGCGTAACCGGCAGCGATGACAATGGTTTTCATAACGGAAGGATTACTTTGCAATGCTTGTAGCTGTGCCGTAATACTTGGCGTACCATTCGGCAAAAGCTCTCAGACCTTGATGCAAGGTGGTGGAAGGCTTATAGCCGAAGTCCTCTTCGAGGGGAGTGGTATCGGCATAAGTGACAGGGACATCGCCAGGCTGCATGGGAACGAGTTCCTTGTGCTTCTCGAAATTGTAGTTGGCAGGAAGTACATTGGCACGAATAAGCTCCTGCTGAAGGATGTCGACAAAGTCGAGCAGGTTTTCGGGACTGTTGTTGCCAATATTATAGACCTTGTAGGGAGGGATGGGAAGTCCATCCTCGCCATCGGCCTTTTCGGGCGCATGCTGCATAATACGCACTACGCCTTCGACGATATCATCGACGTAGGTGAAATCGCGTTTGCACTTGCCGTAGTTGAATATCTGGATGGTTTCGCCTCGGCGCAGCTTGTTGGTGAAGCCGAAATATGCCATATCGGGACGTCCTGCTGGGCCATAGACGGTAAAGAAGCGGAGACCCGTGGAAGGAATATTGTAGAGCTTGGAATAAGCATGGGCCAACAATTCGTTGCTCTTCTTGGTAGCGGCATAGAGCGAAACAGGATTGTCGACCTTGTCGTCGGTGCTGTAAGGCACCTTCTTGTTTGAACCATAGACGGAACTTGACGAGGCGTAGACAAGATGCTCGACATGGTGATGACGACAGCACTCGAGAATATTATAGAAACCGATGAGATTGCTCTCGATGTAAGCATCGGGATTGGTGATTGAATAACGCACACCAGCCTGAGCAGCAAGATTGACAACCACCGATGGTTTCTCCTCTGCAAAGAGATGATTGAGGGTCTGCATATCGGCGATGTTCCCTTTGACAAACTTCCAATACTTCTCACGTTCGTCATTACCTGGATGAAGCTTGGCCGCAAGGTCGTTGAGCTGCTGGAGACGTTCGAACTTGATGTTCACGTCGTAATAGTTGTTCAGGCTATCGACACCGATGATTCGAATGCCAGGCACGTCGTTGAACAGGCGCTTGACGAGATTACTTCCGATGAAACCAGCAGCACCGGTTACCAACACGGTCCTGCCTTCGAGAGAAACATTAAAACTTACCATATAAGAAAATGTATTTACTATTGCTAATGAAAAAAGCGGCTTATTCGCTTACAAAACGAGCGCCATCATCTGGCTTGACCCAGTTGACCGAGAAAGTCTCTTCGTACTCGGGGAATTTTGCCAGATACTGGTCGGTGAGCGACTTCTCGATGCTCTCCTTATAGGCAGGATCGACCAAGGCAATGACCGCACCCTTGAAACCGGCACCCGAGAATCGTCCGCCATAGACACCAGGCAGTTTGGACATGATCTGATAGATGGCAATCAGCTCAGGACTGCCACATTCATAGTTGTTCATCGACGATTCGCACGAATCGAAACTGAGTTTGCCAAAGAGCTTGATGTTACCACTCTCCCATGCTGTAACGCCCTGACGGACGCGACGATACTCAGTGTAGAAATGTTCGGCACGACGTGCAAAACGATCGGGCATCGCAATCTTGGTCTTGTCGAACGTCGAACGTGGAATGTCGCGCAGGAAAGTCTTGTCGAAAGTCTTGAGCGGCTGACCTGTATAGGCTAGCATATTCCATGCAGCCACCTTGCACTCGTAGACGCGCAGATTGTAGTCACTGTTGATGAGTGAACGCGTGAGGCCCGAGAAGAAGATGCCGATCTCGAAGTCGGGCATCTTTGGATTACGCTTGACGATACGATATTCGTTGGAATCACAGTCGAGAAAGAGAAGACCGTCCTTTTTGCCGAGGGCGATACAGCTCTGGTCGAGAATACCATTGTTGAGACCGATGTATTCACGCTCGGCTTCGGAGGCAATCTGCACAATCTCGAAGGGTTTGAGCTTTATGCCATTGGCCTTGGCAAAAGCCATTACGTAGGCGATGAGTACGGCTGCCGACGAACTGAGACCTCCGATAGGTAGACTGCCATGGAGGTTTCCGTCGATGCCTCGTGAAAGCTCAAAGCGCTTGCGCAGCGCATATTTTGCACCACGTGCATAGTCTCCCCAATGCTTCTCGCGAACCTGGGAAGGGGTATCGAGATGGAAGTGCACTTCGCCCTCAAAATTATCGGAATTGAGATTGACCTGACTGTCCTCACGGACATTGAAATAGAGATCAACACCCTTGTCGATGGCAAAACCGGTCACCAGGCCGTGTTGATGATCGACATGTGCTCCGAGAGGACAAACGCGATAAGGAGAAAAAATGTGATATTGATATTCCATAGGGAATAATAGAAAAGATTAATTGATTACTAATTGAAACCTAAAAGGTCAGTCAAGCGTCTCATATCTGGAATGATGGCTCTTGTATTCAGGAACGATTTCCTTCATCTTAGCAACGATCTTCATATCATCGTAGGTAAAGGACAACTTATATAGTTCTTCCTCATTCTTAAGAGCCTGCTCATAAGGATACTCCCTGACGGTAGCAATCTTGATTTTAGGATGAATGGTTGGTTTGGTGTGCTCGCCATCGTTAAGGACCTCCTCATAAAGTTTCTCACCATCGCGTAGGCCGGTATACATAATCTCGACATTCTTGGCACCACTCAGGTCAATCATGCGTTGAGCAAGTTCGGCAATACGGACAGGCTTGCCCATGTCGAACACGAAGATCTCACCACCCTTGCCCATAGTGCCCGCTTCGAGAACGAGTTGGCAGGCCTCCGGGATTAGCATAAAAAAGCGGATGATTTCAGGATCAGTAACAGTGACAGGGCCGCCACGACGAATCTGCTCGCGGAAAATGGGAATGACCGAACCATTGGAGCCCAGGACATTGCCGAAACGGGTAGTAATGAACTGAGTGACCGCAGGAGAGCCATCGATCTGCCGAAGAAGGATGGGCGAAGTGGACGTTCCTTCGAGCTGTTGACGGATGGCGCGATCGAGCGACTGACAATAGATCTCGCTGATGCGTTTCGAGCAGCCCATGACATTGGTGGGATTAACAGCCTTGTCGGTGGAAATCATCACAAACTTGCGAGTGCCGTACTTCACGGCAAGGTCAGCAATCACGCGAGTGCCGTAGGTATTGTTCTGAATGGCCATAGAGGGGTTGTCCTCCATCATCGGCACATGCTTATAGGCAGCAGCATGGAAGACATACTCAGGACGATGGACCTTGAAAATCTGCTCCATCTGAGAAGGATTGGCAATAGAACCCACAATGGTCCAGCACTTGATTTTTGGATAGGAATGTTCCATGAAGAGGCGCACTTGATGCATTGGTGTTTCGGCCTGATCGACCAATACAAGTTCAGCGGGCTTGAAAGAAGCGATCTGATGCACCATTTCCGAACCGATGGAACCAGCTGCACCGGTAATCAGGATTCGCTTGTTGTAGAGTAGTTTGCCAATTGCATTCATGTCGACTTCAATCTTGTCGCGAGGAAGCAGGTCCTCGATATCAACTTCGTGCAGGCGACTATGCTGGAGACTGGATTTGCCATCCCAAGTCTCTGCTGCGGGAAGCATCATGATCTTGATGCCAGCCTTGGTGAGCGCATTGACAAGCTTGTCGTTTTCGCGGAAAGTTTCGGAAAGCAATGGAGAGACAAAAAGCATATTAGCCTTGCTTGCACGCATGTGGTTAACGACTTCTTCGTCGGCCTTATGAACACGGACACCAAGAATGAACTTGTCGATGTTTTCCGCCTTGCCGGAAATGAAACCCTTGACCATGTACTGGCGAGGATTGTCGTTGCGCATACTCTTGGCGAGCGCAATACCACCTTCCTGGATACCGTAAATGTAGACATTCTGTGTGGCCTGGTCCTTGACAGCCGTATCGTAAAGATACTTAACGCAAATACGGATGCCCCACATGAAGATCATTGCCAAGAGGAAGGTGATGACGAAGACACGGAACTTGGGGAAACCAGCGATGAAATAAATACCCACCAGATAATAAACAACGGCCGTGAGGACAATACCTACGAGGACGGCACACGTGACACGCAAAAGGTCAGCAAAGCTGGAATAACGGAAAATGCCTGCATACGTGTGAAAAATACGCATGCCAATGCAGAACATTGGCAGAGAACAAGTCCACACTAAAAGGAAGTGCCAAAAATGAGTAGCAAGGGCTTCGCCACCCATACAGAGATAGATGGCAAGCATTCCAGCCAAAACAATAGATAAACAATCGACAGCAAGAATGCACCAGTAGGGCAATGCATTCCTTGACAAATACCAAGAGAAAACTTTATTCCAAACTAACATAAATTTCTATATAGCTTCGCTAAGCATGACACACAAGTATGTACGCCTGACCAAGAGTTCAATAAATTGTTGCAAATATATGTATTTTTGAACAAATAAAGAAACTTAAACAAAAAAAATCAATTATTTATCACTTTTTAAAGCTCAAGATAGAAGTTTTGACAAATATATTTGGTAATTTAGTGAGAGAATATGATAAAAAAAGAGCAGCCCATAGCGGCTGCTCAAAATTATATGAAAGAATTGCAATATCAGAAGTTATCACGCTCCTTGTCGAGGAAATACTTGAAAGTGCCGACAGTAAGTTCGTCACAGGCAGCTTCGTCGCAAACAACGATGGCAGCAGGATGGGTCTGAAGCATAGAAGCAGTCCACTTGTGGCTGACGTTACCGTCAACGATGTGCTTGAGAGCACGAGCCTTGTGGTGACCATTGCAAACGAGGAGCACCTCCTTGGCAGCCATCACAGTGCCGATACCTACGGTGAGAGCCTTCTTGGGCACAAGGTTGATATCGTTGTCGAAGAAGCGGGAATTGGCGATGATGGTGTCGGTAGTCAACGTCTCGACATGAGTAAGACCATTGAGTGAAGAACCAGGCTCATTGAATGCAAGATGACCGTCGGGACCAACGCCACCCATAAAGAGATTGATACCGCCAGCAGCAGCGATAGCTTTCTCATAATTAGCACATTCAGCATCAAGGTCTTCGGCATTTCCATTCAGGATATGAACGTTCTCAGGCTTGATGTCAATGTGGCTGAAGAAGTTCTTCCACATAAAACTATGATATGACTCAGGGTGATCCTCGGGAATACGGACATACTCATCCATATTGAATGTCACAACATTCTGAAAAGAAATCTCACCAGCTTCGTATTTCTTGATCAGTTCACGATAAAGACCAATAGGAGAAGAACCAGTAGGACAGCCTAGAACAAATGGACGCTCAGGGGTTGGATTGAACTCAAGGATGCTTTTGGCTACATAGTTGGCAGCCCACTTAGACATCTCTGCGTAATCAGGACGGATAATAACTCGCATAGATTTGTTGTTTTGATTGGTTATTTAAAGAGAATATTCAATATACATTTCTTGAAAA
>Ga0310691_10001366_pt1 | contig 37426 bp, 56 predicted proteins | sample 176DNAGHGlowgp2_FD_203887 | JGI IMG/M metagenome (GOLD analysis project Ga0310691, IMG submission 203887) | Sheep rumen microbial communities from Palmerston North, Manawatu-Wanganui, New Zealand - 1766 DNA GHGlow gp2 (v2) (version 2) | ecosystem: Host-associated > Mammals > Digestive system >... | reverse complement strand
AAGGTAACGTATCCGACAATCCGGCGCGGTTCCGAAGGAGATCTCGTTATCCAGGCGCAGGACCTGATGAGCAAGGACGGATCCACCGTTAAGGTCGACGGCATTTTTGGCGGAGGGACTCAGAGCGCTGTTCGAGGATTCCAGCGGCGTCATAAGCTTCCAGTGGACGGAATTATTGGACCGGAAACCTGGGCGGCACTTATTAAGATCAAGTAAACAGGAGGGCTTCGGTTATGCCTACAGTGGAAGGACTGACACCGACAATCGTATGGACCACGATATACGGGCTTGTCGCTTTGGGATTACTATTCTTGATCGTTTATCGTGTCTATGACGCGGTCAGAACGATCGTTGAGAGGCATAAGCAGAAGCAAGAAGCCTCAAAGCCCGATTTCGCGGACAAGGTAAGTCAGAAGGTCATCAAGGAGCTTGGGCCACGGTTGGAGGATCTTGAAGACAATCTGGCCAAGGACAAGAAACGCCTTGAGAATCATGAGATGCTCATATCAAATATGCGGACAAGTCAGAGAGAAATCCATGACGGCTTGTCCGCCATTGCCAAATTTATGCTGGTGATAAGTAATTACGGCAATATAGGGGACAACGACAATGTTAAGCGAGCATCCGTAGAGCTTCAGAAGTTCCTGGCGGAGAAACTGTAAGAGGAGGATATTTATCATGAAGATGAACTGGAAAGTACGTTTCAAGAACAAGACATGGCTGAGCATGTTTATCAGCTTGATTGTAGGCTTTATATTCAACATGTTGAAACTGTTTGATGTGGTACCGGTGTTTTCTGAGAATATGGTGATGAACATTATTTCTCAGGTGCTGACATTCCTGGGCCTGATCGGTGTCCTGGTTGACCCGACGACCGCTGGAATTAGTGACAGCAACCGTGCCATGACATATGATGAACCCTATCAAGACCCTACTACAGGGAACGGATAAGCAGTATCCCCGAGATCATTAACACCTGTCCTGGGCACTGTGAGCACTGTAAGCTGACAGAAGATCCTATCACAATAAAATCAAGGTGATGTGACTTGTGGATTAAATGCAATCCGAACCCTGATCACAAAGAAGTTCCAGATTGCGTGATCCGCGCGTTGTGCATTGCACTGAATAAGACCTGGCTGGAAGTATTCGACGACCTGACAGCTATTGCCAGGAAAGAATTCAGCGTAACATGCGCCGATGAAGTCTGGGGCAAGTATCTCTATCAGCAAGGATTTGAGCCATTTTTGCTGCCAGAGAGTTGCCCCAGATGTTTATCTGTGAAACTGTTTTGTATTATGTATCCACGCGGTGCGTATATTATCGGAACCGGAACTCATGCAATAGCGATTATTGACGGAAACTATTACGACAGCTGGGACAGTGGCGAGACCATTCCCAGCTTTTTCTGGCGGATTCACTAATGAAAGGAATGATGACAAATGCCTGGCTTTGGAACTCAGAACCTGTTTCCTGTAACGTATCCTACGATGACCCCTTACGGAAATGTTATACCTCAGCCAATGATGCAGCAGAGTATGGCACAGCAGCCATCTCCGATTGTTGAGGGTGGAATCAAATGGGTCGACGGTGAAGCTGCTGCCCGGTCTTATCAGATTCCGGCTGGCTGCACTGGACCTATTGCGCTGTGGGATACGAACGATACGGTGATCTATGTCAAGAGTGTCAATCAGATGGGGATGCCGAATCCGCTGGTAACGATCCGTTACGTCATGCCTCAGAATGATCAGCAGCTGTTGCCGGGACAGAGTGGGCAGGCATCAGGTACTATGGCCGGAGCGGTTTCTCAGGAGGAGTTTAATTCGCTCCGGAATGAGATCCAGACGATCAAGGACATGCTATCTAACCGAAAGAATCAAAATGGTATGAATAATCAGAGCAAAGGAGGAACCGGTAATGGCTAATCCTCTTTTTGCTATGTTTTCCGGGGTGGGTGGACAGCCTGCCCCGGTTTTTTCTGGTAGTGGTGGTGCCGGTGGTCCGCAGTTTCAGAATCCAATGCAGAAGATGCAGTATATTATGCAGGCCATGAGTAATCCAGCCGCTTTTGTTCGGCAGCACTTCCCGGATATTCCGGAGGGTATTCAGAACGATCCGAGGCAAATTCTCGGATATTTACAACAGACGAGAGGGATCAGCAACCAGCAGGTTCAGCAGGCCCAACAGATGGCGCAGCAAATGGCTGGAGGCGGAATGATGAGGTGAATATAGATGGCTATTGCAGATAAAGTACAACAGATCAGGCAGGCTGTCTTCGGAAAAGATGTTCGTGAGGCAATCGCCGGAGGCATTGAGGAATGTTACACTGATGTCAGCAGGGGCAAGACAGCGGCGGATGTGGCTGCAGAGAATGCGAATGAGGCTGCGACGAACGCTAATGCTAAGGCGGGATTAGCGGATACAGCTGCGACGAACGCTAATGAAAAAGCTGATCTGGCAAATACGGCTGCTGCCAACGCTAACGATAAGGCTGGTCTGGCAAATACGGCTGCTGCCAACGCTAACGAGAAGGCAGGCCTGGCGAATACGGCTGCCGGAAAGATCAACAACATGACTGTGGCGGCTTCTCTGCTCCCGGCCGGATCGACTCCGACGGCGCAGATCAGTGAAGTTAGCGGCCATAAGCATGTCGCGTTTGGGATTCCCAAGGGCGACAAGGGCAAAGATTTCCGGATTTCCCGTACATTCGTCTCTATTGCGGCAATGAATGCCTATACGTCCGCAGAGCTATATGATTACGCCATGATCGATACTGGAAATGTTGAGGACGTAGATACTGGAAAACTGTTTTGTTGGGAATCCGATAGAAGCTGGCATTATATCGGTGATCTGTCTGGCGCACAAGGTATCAAAGGCGAAACAGGTAATGGTATTGAAAGTATCAGACTGAATCAGGACTATACATTGACAATATCGTATACAGACGGAACTTCTGTTACAACCAATCCAATTCGTGGCGCAAAAGGAGAAACAGGCAATGGAATCGCATCTGCCACGTTGAACTCTGATTTCACGCTCACGCTAGTATTTACAGACGGTACGTCTTATACGACTACTGCGATTCGAGGAATACAAGGAGAAACAGGCAACGGAATATCTTCTGCTGTTTTGAACTCAGATTATACTTTGACTTTGACGTTCACGGATGGGACTTCCTACACCACCGGAAGGATCATGCCTACCCTTTCCATCGGCACAGTCACAGACCTCCCGGCAGGAAGCGACCCTACTGCCAGTTTGTCTGGAACCACGGCGAATCCTGTGCTGAATCTGGGCCTCCCGCATGGATTGAGCGGCAACGAAACGATTGATGATACCGCCGGGACTGGCGATGTGGATTTAGTTTGGTCTGCCGACAAGCTGACTAAAGAGTTTCGTGACCACCACGAAGACCTCACCGCCGGCACAGCAGAACAGCTCATGTCCTCCGATGCGGTTGAGGATGCCGTGCCGTATCTCTATCGCAAGAGCGGTGGGGGTGTTGATGTTGGGAACAGGGAGAGGCTTGAGAAGATTGTCGGTGGGACGGTAGCGTGGAATCAGCTTGTACAGAACGGGAATTTTGAGAGTTTGTCAGGTTGGAGCGCTGTCAATGGAACACTTTCCGTGAGCGGAAATATTGCCACGTTGACAGCAACTGGAAAGGCTACGCAGTTCTACAAAGTTATTCCAACGGTTGTAAATCATGTCTACCTTTTGAGCGTCATGGTAAACCACAGCGAATCCGGGAAGGATATAGTACTACAAGGAATAACATCCAGTAAAACGGTAGTGTCAGTTGCTGATACATGGACTAAAATAAACATTATTGGCAAAGAAACAAACACTTCACATGAATATAATGTCCGGTCAACCGTGTCTGTTGGAAGCACAATAAGGTACAAAAATGCAGTGATGTTCGACCTCACTCAGATGTTTGGACAAACTGTTGCAGATTATATTATGAGCCTTGGAGATGCTTCGCCAAGTGAAGCAGGCGTTGCATGGTTCCGCAAGCTGTTCCCGAAGGATTACTATGAGTACAATGCCGGGGAACTGATCAGCGTACAGGCGAAGGAACACAGGTTGACGGGGAAGAATGTGCTCAGTATTGACGATCTTACCTCTGCTCCGAGTGGAAGTATTAGTGGATATACATTTGCACATAAACTCACACTGAACCTTAAGCCGAATACACAGTATACACTTTCAACAACCTTCAATGGAGATTCTGCCGTGCTGTACTTTAATGGCGCAGCATCCGATGATTCTGTTAAAATAGGTGGTCCGAAGACTCGCACAACTGATGGAAATGGTCAGATTTCTATTTTGCTTTATGACAGAACTGGAATGGATCAATTCATGAGCAAATCAGTTGCAGTTCAACTTGAGGAAGGTAATAGCGTGACAGCCTACGAGCCGTATTCTGGACGCACCTACCCGCTCGACTCCTCACTGACTCTCCGTGGCATCCCGAAATTGGATGCTGATAATAAGCTGTACTATGACGGGGACACTTATGCGAGTGATGGGAAGGTAGCACGGCGGTATGGCATCGTGGATTTGGGGACGTTGGAATGGACGCAATATACAAGTGACTCCAACTCGATATTTTATGCGCTTATAAATGACTCAAAAACATATCATAGATATGATGTCATTAATGCCGTGTGCATGTTGTATTGGCAGGGAATGCCTGCGGATTCACGGTCGAACATCATAGCGAACTTGAAAGATAAAAGTTTTTCGTGGATTTATGGCGGCGTTAATTTCGTTATAAAGGATGAATCCTTCGCTGATGCCGCCTCTTTCAAGACCGCCATGTCTGGCGTAATGCTCGTATACGAACTCGCCACCCCCACCACGGAGCAAGCCGACCCATACACCCCCATCCAAGTCATAGACCCATACGGCACGGAAGAATTTGTATCAACCAGCATTGTCCCTGTCGGTCACGAAACCCGCTACCCGGCGAACCTTGTTAAAAAGCTTGACGGGCTGCCTTGGATCGTGCCGCCCGTCATCACCGACTCCGCATCCGGCTCCATAGCCAGTTTCACGGACGGAGCAGACGATCTGCCTGTGAAAGAGCTGAAGGTCGGCATTGAGCCTGTACAGGATTTACATGGGTACGACCATCCGTGGCCTGCTGGAGGTGGAAAGAATCTGCTAAACATTGGTGGGAGAGTATCACAAACGAGCGAAGGGGTTACATATACGTCAACCAATGATTACCTGATTATGAACGGTACAAAAAATGGTACTTCATTAGTTAGAATAAACAATCTGACATGCGATCTCCCTGCCGGGACGTATTACGCAATGGCGTTTATAATTAGTGGCACGACATCGAAATCAGTTAACTTGGTAGTTAATGATTCTACAAGCGATATAACGGGTAATATTATTGGCGCAGAGAAAACTTTCGCTCTTGAGGAAGCCAAGACTGTTGAGTTTCGCACTGGTATCTGGTCAGATGATACCGTAATCACGAATTACACGCTTGGTATTGTTATCTCGAAAGACAGTGGAATTGATAAGTGGTACCCCTACTCCAACATCTGCCCCATTACCGGGTGGACTGGGGCGAAGGTGACGAGGACGGGGAAGAATCTGGCTGGAAATTTCCTGCTTGGAGAATATCCTGATTCAACAACCGTCTGGAAAACGAACATAAGTGATAACAGAAACTGGATATCAGGAATCATCAAAATACCGGAAAATGCACCCGTTACAGTTACCATGGTTGATAAAGGAGACATGACAAATGGATCTGTAAATGTAATGTTTTACAGAAAAGACGGTTCATATGTAACAAATGAAAACGTAGGGTATTTTACTGCACCAACACGCAAAACATTTAATTATAATAACGTTGCGTATATTAGAATCTTCGGTTGGCAAAACGGCAACGCACTTGCTATAAATACCGCAAAAATTCAGGTTGAATGCGTTTCCACAGCCACCTCCTACGAACCCTATCAAGGCGAAACCTACGACATCACCTTCCCCTCCGAAGCTGGAACCGTCTACGGCGGCAAACTGACCGTCAACCGGGATGGGTCGGGGACACTGGTGGTGGATTATGCTATTGCTGATGGCGGTGATCTGAATTGGGTAGCTACAACGGCTGGCGGTAATCCGGGATTCAGAACAGATAGCCTTATTTCTGTTATCAAATCCTACGGATATGTGAGAGCAGATAACATTATCTGTTCTGACTACAAAACGGCTACAACGGCAGAGAATCACAGCGTATTCGTTTATGGTCTGCTCGCACACGGTGAAATCTATGTCATGGATGATGGGTACAATGATGCTACTGCATTCAAGACGGCTATGTCCGGTGTCAAGTTCGTGTATGAATTAGCCACCCCCGTCACCTACACCCTCACCGCTCCGCAGGTAAAGACTCTGCTCGGCACCAACAACATCTGGGCAGACACGGGAGATACCGAAGTCACCTACTGCGCTGATACGAAACTCTACATTGATCGCAAGATCACCGAAGCTGTTGCAAATGCGATGAACGCATAAAGAAAGGGGAATGAACCATGAAAGACTTTATCGAATCTATTCTGAAAACTGGGAATTACAACCTAACTGAAATGGAGACTCGCATCCAGAAAATGTATGTTATGGGCAAACTGACCACGGAGGAACTGGAATACCTGCTTGCTTTTGCCGCAGACAATGCCAAGGACGAAAAGCAGATTGACGTTACCGCCAAGCTCAAGGAACTTGAGGACAGAATCTACGTCTTAGAGCATCCTGTGGAGCCTGACTACGCTGTCTGGGTGCCCGGATACGTGACGAAGAAGGGCGAAGTGGTCAAGTTTGACTACGACAACGACGAAGTGCTTGACCTTCTCCGTTATGACGGCGGCAGGACGGAAACAGCCCTGAAGCCCGGCAAGATTGACGGGTGGCATGTGGTGGACGCTCAGGGTAATATCCTCGGCACGTACTACAACGGGGAATTTACGCCGGTCAATGCTCAGGTTTCGGAACCCGAACCCGAAGAAGAGCCTGAAAGTGTAGGGTAAATTTAACTTTGAAGGAGATGAAAGCAATGACAAACGGAGTGTGCCCTGTTTCTGAGCACACTCTTTTTGTACATTTTTCGATGAAAGAGGGTGATTCCATTGGGCTACTAAGCCGTCTCTTATTACTCCAACGACCAAATAATTATAACGGAGGATTTTTATTATGACATCCGAGAATAACGGAATGTTTAATATGCCTGTAGTGCCCGCCTATGGTGGAAACGGCGGAGGTTTCGGTTTCGATGGTAACAATGGTTGGTGGATCCTGATTCTGCTGATTCTCTTTGGCTGGAATGGCAACAACGGCTGGGGAGGAAACTGCGGAGGCGGCGATATTCAGAGAGGCTTTGATCAGAGCGCTCTGGTTAACGGAGTTTCCGGTGTCAAAGACGCTGTTACCAACGGGTTTGCCAATGCTGAGACCGCTGCATCTGCCAGGCAGATGGCCAGCATGAATCAGATGTTCGGTCTTCAGTCCTCTATGCAGCAGTGTTGTTGTGACCAGCGCGCCGGCATTGCTGACCTGAAATATACGATTGCAACTGAGGCTTGCGCGGATCGTAACGCGGTATCCATGGCGCTGCGTGACGTTCTGGAAGCCAACAATGCCTCCACTCAGAAAATCCTCGACACCATGTGCCAGGACAAGATCGATGCCAAGAATGAGCAGATCGCGAACCTGCGGCAGCAGCTCCAGATGGCTCAGTTGGCTGCGTCTCAGGGTGCACAGACCGCTCAGATCCTGGCTAATAACGAAGCTCAGACGGCCGCGTTGGAGCGGTATCTTGCTCCGACTCCGATTCCGGCGTATGTTGTGCAGAACCCGAACTGCTGCGGCCAGTACGGCATTGGCGGCTGTGGCTGTGGCGGATTCGCTGCGTAAATCCTTCCCAGTAGTCATATAAGAAGGCTGTCTTGGTATGTTTGCCGAGGCAGCCTTCTTTGTTCGTTTAATGGACGATATTGATTGGAGGAATAACTTATGGCTGAGTATATTTATAACGAGGTTCAGCTGATCCAGCCGGGTGCTGCGGCGCTGCTGAACGATGCAATCGAATGCAACAGGAGATACGTACTGCATAGGCCCGGAAGTGGTCTCCTGACGCTTCGTGGTGTTGTTAACAATCCCTGCGCGCGGTTTGCCAGGTATCGTGTTGCCTATGATGGTAATATCGCTGTACCAACAGAAGGAACGGCTGGAGAAATACAGCTCGGTATTGCTATCGGTGGTGAAGTGATCCAGAGCAGCATTGCGGCAGCCACCCCGACAGTTGTGGATTCTTATTGGAATGTCAGCGGATTTGCGATTGTTGATATTCCGGTTGGGTGCTGCTATACCGTGGCGATCGAGAACGCATCTGTCGGAACAACTCCGGCGACTGCTCCGGCTCTTAATCTTCGGAATCTGAACGTTGAAGTAACTCGTTTGGCATAAGGAGGGATATTTGATGGAATCTTTTGAGAATCTCAAGCGTGTGGCGATGAACGAACTCAAGAAACTGGATACCGCCTATGCCGGAAAAGAGGAATTCTCTGAGTCGGATGTGAAGAAGTTCGACTGCGTTGCTCACGGGCTGAAGTGCTTGCTTACGGCCAATAAGATGATCGAGGCGGAGGAGTATGAAGACGGTATGAGTGGAGCAAGAGGTCGAAGCCCCATGACTGGCCGTTACGTCAGCAGAGACGGCGGGAATCGGAGCTATGAGGAAGGATATTCTCGTGGTTATTCCGAAGCGATGGGTAACTCTGGGCACTTCCCTTACTATCCTGAACCCAGGCGCTGGTAAGAGATATTTGGGCTGCTCGTAACTGAGTGGCCCTTTTTGTCAGCGTGCGTCTAAGGAGGTAAGGCGGTGTATTGCGTGTCGACTATCTTTCATCCTTTCTCAAGTCGATGTGCAAGTGGCACGATCCGGGTTCGAGGCCCGGCGCTGATATTTGTACATATATAATAGGAAGAAATTTTAGCGAGGTTGAAATCTTATGGAAAGTCTGTATAATAAACTTGAGCACCTTGAAAACTTGATCGTGGCGATGAATGAAGAAAAAATGAAGAGAATACGTTTACCGATACCAAAAGAGTATGGCGGAGGTTATGCGACTGGAGATACGCTTGAAACAGCTGTACAGAACCTTATCAAGCGACTTGAGCAACGCAAAACAGACCAGAGTCCACTATTTTCAGATTATTACGATGAATGGATAACTATGAAGAAGGGTGAAGGGCTTTCTGAGGTTACTATTGCCGGATACGAAGGCCTTGCTGCAAAGCATCTGATCCCATATTTCGGCAAGAAGAGAATAGCCGAGATCACGCCTGACGACATCCAGCTATACTTCAACGGGATTATGCACTTGTCAAAGTCTGTAAGTGTCCAGAGCAGAGCAATCCTGTCTGGCATATTTGACAAGGCAGCACGCAACAAGATCATCAAAGACAATCCGATGTGGTATAAGTATAAATCCTCTAAACGTGAAGGCGAAAAGGTTGTTTTACAGGATGAAGATCTGATTGAGATCATAAAGGACCTGGACAAGCTTTCTTTGCAAAGGGACTATATTTATGCTTGTTTCCTGTGTTTTACGGCTTTAAGAAGGGAAGAAATTCTTGGGCTCCGTTGGGGTGATCTGGACTTTGAAGGACATGAGATTCTGGTTCAGAACGCTGTGAAATTTCCGAACGGAGTAAATGACCCTATTGTTGACACTCCAAAGGATAATTCCGTTGGTGTTGTGAAGCTTGCTAACATGTTAAGGGATAGAATTGCTCAGTTCCAGGGTAATGCGGATGAGTATGTTTTGCCTTACAGCGAGGAAGAGCGCACCAGGCCTATGACAAAAAGCATGTTTAATAAGATGTGGCGGAGGATTAAGACGACTATCAACCTGAAAGGGGCTACTTCACACTCTTTCAGGTCCTCCTACGCATCGATGGTTGTGGCCCACTGCAATGCAGACCCTAAAACTCTGCAAAAGCTCCTTAGGCATAAGACTCCAGACCTAGCTATGCGTGTATATGCAAAGCAGAATGAGAACAAAATCAGGACCACTGAAGACGCCTACGATGCTTATATTTCAAGTCTCGTGAGAACTTCTTCGGAACAAGTTACTGCACAAACGGGTGAATAAGTATGAAAAAGAGCCCTGAGAATCTCTCAGAGCCCTTTGTACACCATTAGGGACTCGAACCCTAGACACCCTGATTAAGAGTTGAGTATTTATGCATAATAGGCGAATAAATGAATATTTATGCAATATAAACAGGAGGTAAAGTTCACCGCCACGCATCAGGTACAAGGGCCCTAAAAATTTGTTCGCAATTCATACAACTCCTGTTATGACAGAGATGTCAATAATAAAAAGCAGGAGGTATGACTAATGACTAAGAAGGAAGGAATCTACTTTGCGTTAGGACAGATCAGAGCGAATTCGAAATATGGACTCGGATATCGGCATATTGAACTTGGCGATATTCTTGGAGACGGGTATCGTGATTACGAGATCGGAACCAGTGTGTACGATCAACTGATTACGCTATACAACACCAAGAAGAAATGGAAAGAAGATATGGTATATCGGGTTATCGAAATCAGCTCTGATTTTGACGTGGAACAGATTGCGGATCTCTTGTTGGCAGCAATGGCATACGACAAGAAGAATTAGAAGTAATTCTGTAGGAGTTCGTGGAAACACGGGCTCCTCTTTTTATTCAGCATTAGAAACGAGTTCGCATTCAGAACACTTCCTATAATAGAGGTCGAGAGGCCTAAAAACATTTAGGAGGTATTCTATGTTTGGAAGGAAAACTTGGGAGACTAAAATCTTGGTAGAAGGCGAGAAATCGGCGCAATTGATCTCAAGGATGGAAGGACTACCGGAAGCAGATCCGGGGTTTATGGACTATCCTGTCGAGGTTAAACTGCCGAAACGACAAACTTTACGAGAGGCGGTGAGAAAGACTATAGAGTATTCAAAGCTGAATATCTATACAATGTTTTATAAGATCAGCAAGAAGAAATGATTGCTTGGGTCGGTGCAAACGCATCGGCCCTTTATTTTTGGCCTTCCAAGTTTGACTGACTTTGACCTATACGGTCGCAATCAACACAACGCCCATTATAGAAGGAATAATTTCATAAAAGGAGGCAACTACTATGTCGGACGATTTGATGGATGTTCTGGAGCAGAACGGATTGCATCTGGAGACGGATGTTGGCTACTATATTTGTGGTCAACGTTTAGGACCGGAGGAGCGTGAAGAGGTGTTCCGGGCGGAAATGATCGACGCGATGGTGGCTGAGCGTCAGAAAATGGAAAGGAGGAACTTTAAGGGTTATTGAACTCGGTTGGAGTCTCGTGGAAACACGGGGCTCTTTCTTTTGGCCTGTGATGAAGAAAGGAGATTTGGAGAAATGAAAAAGGTTTATCTGGTAATGAAAGATTATAGTCAGGAATACAATCAGGGAAGCTGGGACGGAGACACTGAAATCGACACGGCATGGACGAATAAGAAATATGCAAAAAATCGTGTTCGTAATCTTTCCGAAGAACTTATTGAACATTTCTGGTATTTTCAGAACATGAAACCAGAAGAAGATTACAAGGAAACGTGGGCTAAAGACAAGACCCGAGTCGACTATGACATGGGGGATGAGCTTTATTCCTACTATATTAAGGAGATGGAGACTGACATATCGGACAGCGATAAACTTTCTTCAGATTTTCCTCTGATTGGTGATGGATTTGACTTTGGACCTGATGTATGGGAAAGTTAACCCGCATTTTTTACAACGACTAAAATAGGAGGAGACACAAGATGTTATCCTCTGGATATTTTTAGAAAGGATGATGGTTATGGGAAACAAAGCGACAATCAGGAAGGCGAAACAGAGGTTGCTAGACGAGATGTCTAAGCTTGACCCGACTTCGGAACAGTATTCGAAGCTGGCGACAGAGTTGGAGAAGCTCACGAAGAGTGAGCTCAATCAGAACGGATGGATTGGGCAGCTCGGATGTGGGGTTGCTCAGACTCTTATATCGGCAGTATCGAGTACGGTAAACGTCTGGAGCGTGTTAAAGCATGAGGACAGAGGCAATATTGTGACGACGAAATCGCTCAATTATGCCCCAAAACCCACTGAACACAACAGTGGAAACTTGAAATATCCAACAGGTGAAAACAACAAGAAAAGGTAAGAACTTAGGGTTCGTGGAAACACGGGCCCTTGCTTTTTGTTTATTGGCGGCTATTTTGATTTAAATAGATAGATAGAAGGAGACAAGTATGACTTTAGAAGAAACATTAAATACGATACGAGAAACTTTTATGGATAATACATGTCAAAATCAGACTGCAAAGGCAGATTCCGGGAAAGCCCATCTTAGTCTTGTACCAAGGCAGATTCTGTTCGACATTGCCAGGGTCAGAGAGTATGGCAATAAAAAGTACGGTGATCCAGACAACTGGAAAACCGTAGAGATTGAGCGGTATCGTGATGCTATGTTCCGGCACCTTTGCGCATATTTGGATGATCCGGATGGGGTTGATGAGGAATCTGGACTGCCTCACCTCTGGCACCTGGCATGTAATGTAGCATTTTTGTGTGAAATGGAGGCGAAGAAGTTTGACTGATCTTACAAAGTATCCAAAAGAACGTCTTGGCCAGGCATATTGCAGGATGAACTGTTTCATTTGGGATACGGAGATATTCGGACCAGAACCAAAAAGATGGAAAGACATGGATAACAAAGAACGTTTCCGAATCCCCACGTTTCGTAAAGCTATGGATGAATTGGACAAGGCTTTAACCAAGGAAGAGCAGTCCATGTATTGGTGGACAATAGAACTTGGCATGCGTTATACAGAATGGAAGACTTGGTGGAACAGCAGTCGGCGTCTCACGAAAATGATGGTGGCCCAACATAAGCAAGGCCTCTAATAGAGAAAGGAGGTATAAGCCTATGAAGGGCCATTGGAACGGATATTCCTGGCACCCGGACGAGAAATCGGACATTCGAGAGTTCGTCTCGGATCGGGAAGCCAGAGAGTATCTAGAGCCGGATGAACCTGACAAGGATCCATCCTAGGTCTCTGGGAGGGTTTTGCAGCGCACGCAAGGCCCTCTCTTTTTGGCTCAAGGGATAGCATAAGTCTTATTCGCAACATAAGCAAGGACTCTAATAGAGAAAGGAGCAATCCTGACTCTAAACAAATTTATTACAAAAACATTTTAAGGAGGACGAAGCAATGAAAAAGTGGACAATTCTTATGGTGGTATTGATGGTAGTTTGTTTGGCGATGGCATTTATTACAGATGTAAATGCTGAAGAGATCGTAAAGGATCACAGCTACGGAGAAGTCTATGACTGGATTGAAGAGTGGGCAAAACTTTACGGGTATGAAGAGTTTGTAGATTACAATAATAAACTTGATGAAAACGCTTGCTATCATGGCTATGGAGTCATTGATAACAGCGACTTCGTTGATGTTTATGGAGTAGACTACAGCAATGATTCCTGTATAGAAGTGCTTGCTCAGCACTATGATGGACTGAAAATAGAAATTACAACGGTGGGATTTTACGAAGGCTATTCGGTATTCTTAATGAAAGCATCGGCGAATGAACCAATAGGTTACGGCTATTGGGATGATGAACGAGTAGATTATTATAGTGGAGAAATGTTATATATGATTTGCGAGTAAACATCAAAGAGGTTTGTGGAAACACAGGCCTCTCTTTTTTCTTCGCAACATGATCACTGCCTATTATAGAGAGGACTGGAGCCTCTCAAAGAAAGGAGAGAAATCAAATGACTATTGATTACAAAAAGAGTTTTGAGAAATTAGTAGAACAGATTAGACTGGAAAGACAGTGGACTGAGAATCATCTTAATTCTGATGAAGAGTTAGATTTGGGTGAACGTAAGTTTTATATTGGACTTAGGTCTGCATATGATTCTATTGATTCACTTGCAGAACAACTTGAGAAAGGAGAGTTTGAATTCGGGGACTGAACAAGTCCCTTTCTTTTTCTTCGCAACAAAAACAACGACTATAATGAAGGACTGGGAGTGTAAACCCGTCAGAGGGCCGAACGTTGAAAGGCGGAAAAATCGACTTAGGTCGAATTCGGTTATTAACTAACTGACTTAATAGTTTAATGGTAGAACGCTACGCAAGTGGAAACGTGGGTTCGAAGCCCACAAGTCCTTTATTTTTTGCCTTGTAAAATCGCAATAAAAACATAGGCTTTAGTGAAGAAAGGATGGTGAAACCTATGTTTGGTATGAAAGAACACACGTATTTTGAAACGGATGGATCAGGTAACATGTGGAAATTCCTAAAAGGCTTCATTCCACTCTTATGGGTCAAACAGAAAGGTGTATTGACGTTTGAATTCAAAGATGGAACGAGAGAAGATGCAGGAGAATACTACAAGATTATTTGCAGTGACAAAATGGCGGACGTTATCAACAGGCGATTCAACCTTATTCGAAAGATTGAAAAAGCAGGAACCAGAGATGGTAAAACTGTAGATTTAATTTTGAGTGATAAGTAAAGACTTAGAGTCTCGTGGAAACACGGGGCTCTTTCTTTTTGGATCCGCATTTTTTACAACGCCTATGATGGAGATGAGGTCGATGCGTCTTACTAAATCCGAAAGGAGGGTAAAACAGATGCGTGGAGCTCCATTCTTATGAGAAGGGGTACGGGTAATGACCACTGACGAGCGGAGCCCAAAGCCCCGTTTTCTTTGTCTCTATAATCCGCAATTAAAACAACGCAGATTATAGAGCGAAAGCTACTATATTTAAGGAGGACTTTGGTATGACTCAGTATCTTGGTATCTCGATGGTAATTGTGGTGACGGCGCTTTGCATCGCTATTCTGGCGAAGCTGGTAACTGGGAATATTCTCGATGAATTCGAGAGAATCCGGAGCCGGCGCGCTAAGAGGCGTGCGGAGGCGTTTGTAGCAGCATTGAAAGGAGGACTAGAATACGGAACAAAGTATATGAATTATGTAAAGGAAGCTGTGGAACTCGATAAAAAGTATGGAGCAGAAGGTAACAAGTATGCGAGTATTGCATTTAAACAGACATCAAATGAGATGCTGAATGAATTCGAGAAAGCAAACAAGTAAACTGCAGGGGTTCGTGGAAACACGGGCCCTTTTCTTTGTCCATATTTTTAGGAGGTGGTGAACACGGATGCCAATCACGTTAATAGAACTCCAGGAGAAACTTAATAAGATCATGGAACAGGAAGACATCGATAAGACAGCTGCGATCGTATACGCAGACGTTATATCCGGTTCTGATCCCGTTTATCCACCAGGAACAATCATTTTCGAGTGCCATGACTCAGACCCAAGGAAACCTGCGCATATTTTGTCTATTTACCCTACACAGATCAATAAACTGCTGAATTGAAAGGAGATTAATTATTATGGCTAATACGTTTGTTTGCGGGAGATTTGACTGCTTTGCGAATCGGAATGGGCATTGCATGGGTATCAAGGAACCTACAGAAGGCGCTGGATGCTCATTTTTCAAGACACATCGGAAGATGGTAAACGAGCATTATGAGAACTATCAGAAGCTGGTCAAGAAAGATCGTAAGGATCTGATCGAGAAATACGGAATGGAACCGATCTGGAGGTAAGCATGATAGAGACATTTAACGGCCAGGCAACGATCCGAGTGCAGTTCCAAAGCCGTCTCGAGTACGAAAGATTCAGGAAGTATATTCTCAAGACTGAATGGGGGTATGAACTAGACTATCCTATATTTGAAGAGCTCAAGGTAGCCTTCCACAGTATAGAAGATCTTAATAGGATCAGCATGCGAATCGTGGAACTTCTTCAAATGGGCTTTCAGGTATATTGCTGCCGGTATCAGATGGAGACAGAACTGGCTGAGGAAGAGCACCCGACAGAGGAAGATCATATTTCTGAGCCTGTTACTATAAGCGATCACGACAGAATAGGGATACTCGAAGATATTTGGAATACCTGCATCTGGAATGAACAATCCTGATCCGCAACCAAAACACCTCCTATTATGACGAATAAACTCATTTTTAAGGAGGTATGACAATGGAAACTATTGTATGGTTGGCAGGGTTTTTGGCAACTTTGTACGGAATTAAGTTTGTGTTTATGGTGTTTAAACGATTAGGATCGAAAAACAACATAAATGCGATGCTTGACCGGATGGAGGAGTCAATGGCAGACGCAGCAGGCAAGGTTGCAGGAAGTATCAAAAGTAGGAAAGTGAGGAAGGCAGAAGAGAACAGACCGATCGTTACAATCAGGTAAACGATTACTGGGTCGGTGCAAACGCATCGGCCCTTGCTTTTTGCTTAAGCGAAAGGAGGCGAGAATCATGACAACCAAACTGGACACTATTGGTATACGAATCGATTGGGACGCCGTCAATCAAGCCACAGAGATTCCAAGGACATATTTGATCCGAGACCCGGATACAGGAAGAGAGTTCTTCAAGATGTATAAGCCAAGCGAAGCCAAGAGGATATTTTCGGCGCAGGGATGGCATGGAAAAATCGTAAAGACGATGGTGGGACAATGATTCTGCTGCATGTAGGAATGTTCCTGTTATGGGTTTCTGTTGGTATCAATCTATATTCTAAGTTTATGAGGTGAAAACACATGACCACTATTACCAGGATGCATAAGAAACATGAGCTGCGCAACTATGACTTTTGCTATGGGATGGGCGTTAACTGGATCGATCTGAATAATGGCAAGATGTACCATATTCAGAAATATCGAGAGGCCATTGACCGTGGTGAAAAACCGAAAGGAATCGAAGTAACCTATACGAACAGCGACAAGGTTATTGAGATTGCTGATCCTGAGATTGTCAGGGAGCGCATGAAAGACCCTGAGCCGGACCCGAAGTATTGAGAGGAGGAGAATTAACATTGACTCTTATAGAATTAACTTTGGAGACAGCTATAAAAGAGGCTGGAGAATTTTTGGACGTACGCCTTTCAAAGGAGGACGCAGAGTATGTGCTTGACCTGATAAAAAAGCAGGAAAAAGAAGCGAAACAAGTTATTGGTGTTCATGAATTTATCGAAGGAATGAAAGTAGGTTGTTGTCCATCATGTAATAGATCTATCGTAACTATGAAGATTGATGAATATAGATTCTGCCCATATTGCGGTCAAGAGGTGAAGTGGAAATGAGTGCACCGGTTTACAAATGGATTGCCGTATATGACGATGGCGATACAGAAGAAAAATATGGAGAAAGCCCGTCAGATTTTGTGGATTATTTGGCGAAAGTCCCTGTTGCTATTATCCGAAACAGATTTGATAGGACGGTGAAGTTAGATTGAGTAAAAAATCGTACAAGCGTAATCAAAATAGATTGTACCGGGAAATTAAAAGACGAATCATAGCAGAACAAGCACTAAAATTTCCTGTTCCTGTTATAGAGATTCATAGAGATATTGAAACACTTGCTATAAAAAACATTGTTCCAAATGATCTTGTTCATCATATCGAATTTGTGAAGACAGATATGGCAAACAAATTAGCAAGAAAACTCGTTGCTGAAGGATTTGTGGAATTTTTTAGTAGCGAGAATAAGTATGAACCAATAGCAGATGTTACAGAAATAGAAGCAAGGATTCGTGTAGTAAAACCAATGCACGAAAAGAAGGAGGAAAATAAATGAGTAATCTAAAAATCACAGAAATGTCAAAACAGGACTTTGCAAATGTTCCATATCTTGATCTCTATAACGAATGGGACAAACTTGCTCCAAACGGTCATCTTGAGTTTAACGGGCTTGTCATTATTCCGGTTGAGAATGAAGACGGTACTATAAGTTTGCACGATTCTGGATGGGGCCGTATGGAATTTTGTCTTATTGATACAAAAAATGAGCCGATCGGAAGAATTGGAGGATGTTCCGATGTTGTGAATTTGGACGGTATCGGTGGATACGGCGCGGATTGGTTCATCAAATACCATAAAGTACCAACGCAAATTCCTATTCATGCCTGGTCTCTTGATTTGCTGCCATGCGGATATTTAAGAGTTTGGGCCAGTGGACATCTCTTCATAAGAGATCGATTAGTTTGTTCTAACATGGAAGTGTTTGCTGAAAGAGCAGGAAGAACGAATCAAAAAATTTGAGTTAGAAAAAGGTTGGGATGAAAGTCCAGACATGATGGGAAAGTGGTGAAGTTGAATGGTTGAATGGTTAATACTAGGAGTGTTGACTTATATAGCAATAATCCTGACGCACATATTATTAGAAGGAGATGAATAATAAATGAGAACAGCAATACTCGTATTCTTTGGTATAGCAGTTTTGTTCTTTCTTCTGGCGATATTTGCAACAATCATCGGAAAGTGCAAAATTGATTTTGGTGGATATGAAGTGTGGGGCAGCGAAAAATGGGAGGAGATATATTACAAGGTCTTTACTCCAGTTTCGTTCATTAGCATGGTGATTGGAATCATATTGCTTGCCATTTACTCATTTAGTTAAGGAGGAATCCAAAATGAAAGTTAAGAAATTAGCTATCGTTGCACTTCTGATAGCCGCACTATTCATTATAACTGGATGCGCGACAAAAACCATAGATGAGAAAGGTGTGGAAAGGGAGACCACTTATGGGCTTATCGTTATAGATCGACCATATAATGGAATGGATGACGATCGCAAAATTGCTTACGACCCTATAACGAAAGTCTGTTATATAATCATTGATGGTTTTCGTAGAGCCGGCATTACTCCTTATTATATTATCGGGAAAGACGAAAAACCTGAAATTGCAGTCTATGGAGTAAATTATGAATAGAACTGATATCTGTCCATCATGTAAAACCAGACTTCGTTTTGAGCCTCCAGAGTATGAATTTCGCTCTGGAGCTTTTGTTTGTCCAAGATGCAAATATCATCGGTATGAAGGTTCGCCTATGACCTATCCTTGGCAAAAGAGACATAAGAAGACAAATAGGAGGATTAAACATGGCTAAGAAAAAACCAGGACCCAAGGAGCCAGATCGTTTCAGCTGGCTGGAGAAGTACCCGGAGGATATTCCGCTCGATGAAGATAACCAGGCGGCAAGAAAGAGAGGATATGACGAAGACGGCATTAGAGCCATGATGGCTGCCGCATGTATAAAGGCTATTGCTGACTACAAGCATCTGACTGATTTGAATAGACCGCTTAGCAAGGCTGAGAAGGAAAGAAAAGAAGAGTGTCTGGACTTCTTTGCCGATGATTATTTTCAGTATTTCACGAATCAAATGCCATTAAGGGAAATCACCAAGATCATTGCAAGATATCCGAGCAATCATATTCACAGTATTTGGCGAAAGGTAACTAACTGCTGATTTTACGATGTCGCAAAAAATACAAGGCCTATTATAGGGAGAGATGTGCATACGCATGTCTCTTACTTTTTGCTTCAGGGAAAGGATGATATAACATGGCTGAAGAGAAGAAGGGTATTTTTCAGAAAGTTAAGGACTGGTGGAACAGACAGGATCCGATCGACAAGACCTGGATGCAGGCTGTTGCAATCTGGACGGTTGACGGGATTGCTATCGGGAGCATTTTTACGTCTTTGGTCAAAAACAACCAGATGAAGCGCGTTGGCACGACTGCATATCTTGCAGGGATTCACGACGGCGAGCTGCGGGCTTACAGGCATATTGCGACCTGTCAGAACCGTAACCATATTCCTATGCATCAGATGGACAGACATTAAGGAGGAGTGCTTATGGGCTATATTATCAACGGTTACAAAATCATGGGCAAAGAGATCGCTGAGTATGCGGTAAAACACCGGGCTGGTATCGGAACTGCTGTGAGCATCGGCGGAACCATTTTTAGCAATGTTCTGTCCACCAGGGCGGGTGCCAAGAGTGCGAGGATGATCGATGCGAAGACAGCTGAACTCGGCAGGAGTCTTACACGTATGGAAAAAGTTCAGTTGTGCTGGGCGAACCATATTGGAGCTGGAGCAGCTACGATTGCGTCCTGTATTGGCGCGGGATATTCTCACAACGAGCATGTCAAGGATTTCAATAAGGTTGCGATGGCATATTCCGGCGTGAAGAAGCTGTATGATGCTGGTAAGAAAGCGACAAGGGAAGTTCTTGGTGAAAAGAAGTCGGCTGAACTTCAGGACAAGCTCAATCAGCGATATGTTGAGGAGCATCCTGAAATCAAGGAAAAAATTGTCAAGGCTGGGATTAATCCGGATCCGAGTACACGGCAAAAGTATTGTGAACCGATATTGGGCCATGTATTTTACCAGACCAAGGATCAGATCGAAGCGGGTATTCGAGCGATGAATGCCGAGATGAAAGCGCTTCCTCCGAGAAATCAACATGTTGCTGGGCGAAACGGTATTTATGGTATTCGTTTAAAAAAGTTCTATGAGTATGCTGTTCCGGATATTTCTGAGGAGCAGCTGAAGTCAAGAGCGTTGGATGGTCTCGGATTCAACAAGGGCAGCAAGGACACTGACGACGACATCATCGCAGTATATTACACGCCGATGTTGATCAACGATGATTCCGAAGCTGTTATCATGATCAACTGGGAGCAGGATCCGAGTGATATGGCGTATGGTGACTACGTGAAACTCTGAAAGCCAAAGAGCCAGTGTGTAAGCGTAGACTGGCTTGTGATGTAGACTCAAAAAACTCGCAAATTTTACAACGGCTATAATGACAGGGGAAGACCCTGATCAGAATTATAAGGAGGAACCTATCATGGCGAATCAGAATCAGAAGGTAAACGGAAACGGAACGACTGAACAGCAGGTGGTACAGCCGGAAGCGCAGGTAGCGCAGCAGGTTGGGACTGAACCTCAGACTGTACAGCAGGTGGTACAGCCGGAATCGAAGGCTGGTCTGGGCAGCTGGTTGAAGGAGCACTGGAAAGGAGCGACTGCAGCGGTTGTAGGACTGGGAACGACGATTGCGGCGACTGTGACTGCATACAAGAAGGGGAAGCAGGCAGGCATGTTGGAGGCATTGCCACAGCAGCAGCCGGAAACGGAAGACTATTCGCTGAATCCGAATAATTAAGAAAGGAGACAAGAGTCTCGTGGAAACACGGGGCTCTTTCTTTTTCTTTTCGTCGACGATGTGAAAGGATTACGGTAATGAGCGTTTTTGACAAATGGACTAAGAAAGCTACTGGTCAGGCTGTGAATACGGCTATTATCACTGCCAAAGAAACGCTGAACGACAAGCTGGATACATATTCGGGAATTATCAAGATCGGTCTTACATTGGGGGTGATCGTGTTTGGCAGTAAGAAGATCAATGCGCATTTTTATTCGAAGAATCAGCCGAGCCCACCTGTGCAGACGTATCCGGCTCCAGCTCCTCAGCCTATTGTGATTAATAATTATTTTGATAGGGGGTATAACAATGGACGACCGTATGAAACTTATCAACAACATCAAAACCGGCGGCAGCATGGCGATCTACGTAGGAACGGCCAGCATCATTAAGCCCATTATCCAGGAACACAACAAGAATCGGAACGCTGTCACGAAGATCTGTTCAGTCGTATCCGGAACGGTTATTTCTTGCGGAATCAGCAACATCGCCAGCAAGTGGTTCGGGAAGATGGTTGATAAGGTGACCAATTTTTACGATGACGTCAAGGGCAACAAGGTCAGAAAGGATGATGTAAATGGCTGATCAGGATCCGATTGTTCTGAGCGAGGAACCGGGTAGTGTCCGGATAAATCTATCCGGGCAGAGCAAGAAAACGTCCGGAATAGGCGGAAAAATGGTCAAGAAAGAGCAGAAGATTCCGTTTGTGGATCGGGTGATCAGCTCATATTGTGGTAAGGATGTAAACCGGCAAAACCTGGGTGAGTATATTCTGAAGGAGCGGCTGGAACCAATCGGCATGCGGATGCTCAACAACGGTATCCAGTCAATCCTGAAACGTACAAGCGATGCGGCTCAGATGATGATATTCGGTAAGGTCATCAACAACAGTCAGGGGCCGACGGATTACACGTCATTTTCCAATCCGAATGGCGGGAATGTTCCTAAGCCTGGTGGGTATCGTGTTAGTAACCAGGTGGATGTATTTGCGTTCACCGATCGGAGGAAGGCGGAGGAATGCCTGGCATATTTGCGTGGAAGGATCCGTGAGTATGGAAGCGCTGGTGTCCTAGACTATTTTGAGTGGATCAACAGCAACCTTCAGATGGATATTCCGCTGGACTATAACATGACCAATCAGGGCTGGGTTGATCTGAGCAGCTGTACGGTGAAGCCTGATCCGAACGGTTTCATCATTGACCTTCCGAGACCTATTTTATTGAAGAGAGGATGAGCGGCATGAACATTACTGACTGGGAAGCCTGGATGAAGGATCACCATATTCGCCTGGGAGGAACTGACCATGAAGATCGAGGATATGAGGGAACAGGTTGCAGGAGCGTATCCGGGTCTAAAATGGCGGGATCGTGTATACGCCATGGAAGATCGGCAGATTGTAGCCATATTTCGGACCATGACTGAGATTCGTGCGCTACATCCGCGCAAGAATAAAGACGACGGTATTCAGACATGTATGTTTGACAAGGACTGGACTCCAGATGGCCGCAACATAATCAACGCCTAATGTAGAGGGAGTAAATCCCGAAACGAAAGGAGACATGGTTATGTTTGGACGGAAATCAGACTTGGTTAGAGGTTACAGGTATACGACGAGTGTATCGGTACGGTATGGTGACGCCAAAGAGTTACGGAAGATCGCAAAACGCGAGAACCGGAGTCTTAGACGGAACAACTGTATTGAAAGGTTAGTTGTATATCCTGTCCCTGGGCAGGTGCCTGGGATCGGACAACTATGTGTACTACGGTAAAGATTGGAGGAGTTATTGGTTAAACAATGCTCCTCCTCTTTGTTTCGCGACATGGGAAAGGATGATTTTTTATGGCTATTTTCAGGTATAAGATCGAACGTACTGGCGCAGTATATGCTGCGATCGAGGCAGACAGTAAAGCAGAGGCTCATAATTTGCTGAAAGAGTTTGTTGCTGACGATAAGATTGCTCATGAGATCAGCGATAAACTGGAAGAGAGAATGACTGACCATTACCTCGCAGGTGTGCAATATTGCAGCTTGCAGGAGTATCTGGATGACAATAAACTTTTTGGAGCTGATGATTTCTTCGTAGGTAAACCACATCCAGAGAACATTAAAAAGAAGGAAGACATCAAGGGTCATCCGCTTAAGCAGTGCAGAATATTCCTTGCAATTGATTAACATATTAATAAGAAAGGATTGAAACAAATGGCAGAAGTAATGATTCCTGTACGCAGTGTTAAGAACTATATTCGGGAGTTCGGGATTGAAGCGATTGGCAGGAAGAAGGCTAAACCAAGTCTTGTCAAAGAGCAGATCCTGGACGCGTTTCAGAAGGAGATTTTTGGTCAGCTGACGGCGAAATTCGGACGTCCCGACATGCTGGCCATGAGTTCTGATCAGGTTGACCCGGAGACGAAGAGGCAGATTGACAATATTCTATCCAACAGTGTCCGGAAGTGGAAGCGCCTCTGTATCGAGTTTGCAAAGTACAAGGAGACCTATAATCTGTTGCAGCCTTCAGATCTGATGGTAACTCTTGAGGAAATTGTGAAGACCCAGACAGGTGAGAACGAGATTGTGGAGGATGAAGACGTTGAAACTCTCGCCATGCCTTGAGTGTCCATATCTGGTACAGTGCAGGAAATACGGGTTTTCAACTGAAGCGAAGATGTATTTACAGTGTCAGTTATTTAAGAAGAGAAAGGGAGAAGAAAAGATGGAAACGAAGACGATGGAAAAGATCCTGGACATGGCTGGTAGTGCTGCGAAGGTTGCGGCGAATCTGAGTGAACCCAAGAAGAAGTCTGAACCGAAGCAGGAACATGTTCGGTCGACCAGCGATGACAGTAACAATGCTCAGACTGGTAACCAGAGTGTTATTGTCGCGGTTGATAAAGGCCGCAAGCATGAACCGAAGCCTGTTACGCAGCATATTCACGAGTTCCCGGAAAATCGCAGCCTGACGAGTGAGGAATGTGAGCTGGCGCTTAAGAAAGCTCAGATGGAGTATGAGCAGAAAGCCCGAGCTCAGGCATATTTCGAGAAGATGCAGGATCGGGAATGGCAGCATAAGCTGGAGGTCGAGAAGCAGGATGCAAAGAAAGGGAAGATTCGCAGAGTTATTGCATGTGTTTGTGGTGCGCTTGGTATTGGCATTGCTGGCTATGGTATTTATGCCGATTATCGGGATCGTAAAGCTATGGCTATGGGTGGACCAGCGCTTCCCGGAGCAGTGACTCCTGCGACTCCTGTTGTGAAGGCGGAAGGCGACGTTAAGTAACATCGTGATAATTAAGGAGGATAAATGTAACTATGGGTGTTCTGAAAACTATTATTACTGGTTACAAGATCATGTTTCAGGAGATCAATCTGAAGCATAACGACCTGTTCCCGAGGTTATTTTCGGGGACAGGAACCGGTCTTATGATGATCGGAAGCGCTGTAATGGCTAAGACTGCGATGAAGGATGACGTTCAGAAGGTCATCGCGGAAGCCAATGCAGCCGTCGACGAAGCGCAGAAACACGTTGAAGGGGAGAAGAAAACCGAGCGGACCAAGCGTATTTTTAAGGCAAAGATGGTCCGTGGATGGAAGGTTGTCAAGGCTTTTAAGAAGGGAATCGTGTATGAAGGCGTCGGTGGAGCCCTTGTTGGTACCGGTTTAGGCATTTCTGAGCACGGAAAGCACAAGGCGATCAAGGCTGCAGGCGCTATTGGGACGGCTTTCGCGGCATATCGGGCCAATGTTAGGGACGATTTGGGCGAAGAAGCCGATCTTAGGTACCTGAGTGGCCGAAAAGCGTTCAAGAGAACGGAAAAAATCGACCGAAAAACCGGAGAAGTGACTTCGGAACTGACTCCTGTCGACGATGATGAGGTCACAATCAAGAAAAACCCCAATGCATTCTGCTTTTGGTTCAGTGAAGAGACCTGTCCGAGCCTCTGGTCGCCTAATTATGACCTCCGTAAGTCAAATTTGGAGTGGGTTGAGAACGTTTTGACGCGAAAATTGAGGATGGCAGAGCATTTATCGCTCAATGACATGCGTCGAGAGTTCGGCGGACTGACTCCTGCGGTGATGGACGTCGATGAAGGAGGCATTTTTGGGCGCGTTCTGGACCCGAACATCCCGAAACACGAGCAATTTGTTGATCTCGGGTTCCGAAAAGACAAAGATTTCATGGAAGGACGCACTGATTCAGTGATGATTTACTTCCCGTGCGACCCGAAACCGATCATTGGGCGCATTAATCGGCATTTTACAAAGGTCGAGAAGTGATTTTTAAATGGGAAAGGATGAATTTTTACATGGATGAGCAGTCAAAACAGGGTTTGAAACGATTTTTGACCGGACTTTTTACCGGAATCGGCATTGCAACCCCTATAACCGCCTTCATCACGAAGAAAATTTGTGATAAAAAGTCTGCCGAAGCCATCGAAAAGGCCAAAACAGCGTCATTTTCTGCTGGTGAAGATGCCGGAATGAACGCAATGGCCGAGTATGTTGTTCAGCAGCAAGGTCAGAGCATAACTCAGGGTGATACAGACGGCGATGTTGCACCGGAGCTTGAGGATATTCCTTCGGCAGAGGAAATCAACAACTATGACCTGCATATCGATGATGAGGAGGCTACGGAGGAAGCTCGGGAACGCACAGAGTCCCATGAGCGATATTTGGACATGATTGAACGATACGGAGAAGCTGATCTGAAACCCTACATGATTGATGGAGATCAGTATATTAACGACCAGTACATGCAGAAGAGCTATGTGAACTGGTACGATCAGGACGATGTTTTTGAAGAGGATCTGAATGTGATTGAAGATCCATATCAGACTTTTGGCGTTACGAGCGGGAAAGACCTGTTCGAGCATGCTGAGGAACGGTTTGATCCGGATATCTGTTATGTCAGGAATGAGAAGATGACGACAGACTTCGAGATTACCCGCGTTCACGGAGCTTACGCCATCATGGTTGGAGGCGAACGGGAACTTGGTGAAACAAATCAGAAACGGAGAACTGACTGAGGCGCTGCTGAAGCGTGGTGACGGGTATTTTTACTGGTTGCAGAAGGTGAGCGGGCTCTCGGGTCCGCTTGCCTCCATGCTGGCCGAGACAAAATTTGTAAGTTCTGTTAAAGAGGACGATATTCTGATCGAGAAAGCCAAGGAAGAGGTCAGAAGAAACTATGCTGAAACAATTTTAAGCGAGGATGAATACAATGATAAGAATGTTGAAACGATTTTTAAAAGTATACGTGGTGATTGCTGTCTTTTCGAAATTATGGTCTGTCTTGCCGTTAGCATAAATGAGATGTTCGAAGATACTGCTGCGTATGATGGTCCTTCGCATTTCTTTGGGATTCTTCTTAGGAATGCTGGTCTCGATATTTACGATGACGAGGATTGGGATTTGCACGAAGAGAAGGTGAAGGCCTATTGGGAAAGCCGTATTAGGATTATTCTGGAGCGGTCATATGAGAAGGATGGAAAGGGCGGGTTATTCAGCCTTTGTGATGATTTGGGTTGCATACGAAGCGGAATTCCTCTTTGGAAACAGATGAATATTTGGGTCGATCAGCACACAAACGAGGACGGTGAGTGGGTTGATTGAGATCAAATTTGACGTTGTTGTAGAGGAAAAAGTGCCCAAAGGAATCTATATGACCGTGCCAGAATACGCCCAAACCCACGATATTAATGAGTCAACTTTGCGTACAAAACTCAGTCGCGGGGAGATTTTGAGCTATCTTTTTTATGGAAAAAGGCTGATTCCTGTTGATGATGAAGGGCAATTTTGATGAAATTTTGGCCGATTTTTGTAAGTCAATTTTAAGTCAGTTTTAAGTCAGTTTTGATAAAAAGTCAAAAATTTGAGAAATTTGGAGGTCTTCTTAGGAACGAAAAATGCCTGAAATCGAAAAATTTCTGACTTATAAGTCAGTTTTCTGACTTAAATTTTCAAAACTGACTTACCCGCAAACCCTTATAAATCAAGGCTTCCAGCCATTTTTAAGTCAATAAGTCAGAAATTTCATCTATTTACTATATAGAAGTTTAAACAATATATATAAATATAGAAAAATTTCTGTCTTTTTGACTTACGGCAAAATTCAGACAGAAAGGAGGCATAAAATTCGTAAATGGACTTTTACGAAATTAAAGTCCGGAAATGTAGAGACGGGCACTTTGATATTTATCCGGAGTTCATAATCGGCGACACAAAAGACTTGATGATTCGTGGAAAAGATTTTTACGCAGTCTATGATGAGTCAAAACATATGTGGAATCGAAATCCAAAGTTTCTTCAAAAGATCATCGACAGAGATCTTTGGAATAAATGGACAGAGATGAAACAGAACGCCAGATACGAAGGAGCTTCCTTCGAACTGAAACTTATGCGCGAAGAGTCTTCTGGCAGTTGGAATCGATTCATAAAATATGTAAAGAACCTCCCGGATGATTATCATCAGCTTGATGAAAAGATTGCGTTTCAGGACACTGACATAAAACGGGAAGACTATATTTCAAAAAGACTTCCATACAGTGTCCAGGAAGGAGACATATCTGCTTATGACGAGCTGATGTCAACGCTGTACTTGCCTGAAGAAAGGGATAAATTTGAATGGGCAATTGGCAGCATCATTTCCGGAGACAGCAAAACCATACAAAAGTTTATCGTTTTCTATGGTCCAATGGGAAGTGGTAAATCTACTGTAATGAATTTGATTGAGAAGCTGTTTGGCGGATACAACAAGTTTACTGGATATTGTGCGAAGATCAACGCAAAAGCACTTACAGGTAATAATGTTGGATTTGCCCTTGAACCATTTTCTCGATCGCCATTAGTTGGCATCGATCAGGATAGCAAACTGAGCAAGATCGAAGACAATACTATCTTGAATCAAATTGTTAGTCATGATACGTTGCAGATTAATGAAAAATTTAAGAATCTGTATGATACTACATCTGGTTGTTTTTTGTTCATGGGCACAAACGAACCAGTAAAGATCACAGATTCGAAGAGCGGCGTTATTCGAAGACTGATTGATGTTGAGCCAACAGGGAATCTTATTACACCAGAGAGTCACTATGAAGAACTGGTTGAGAAGATGAACTATGAGCTCGGAGCGATCGCATATCACTGCCTTAATAAATTCAAGTCCATGGGAAAGACATATTATAGCAGATACCGTCCTACAAGAATGATGGTGCGAACTGATCCGTTCTTTAATTTCATGAAGGACAATCTCGAAATATTTATTCAACAGGGCGGAGTAACTGCTAATGAGCTTTGGACCATGTATAAGAATTGGTGCAGCGATAGTGGTATTGATTATATAATGAAAAGATACCAGGCATTGGATGAAGCTAAAAATTATTTTGAGAATTTTGAGGAGCGTCCATATGTTAATGGTAAACAGATGCGCAACTGGTATTCCGGTCTTAAGCTGAAGAAGTTTGAGTCGGAGGAACCTATATTAAAGAGAAAGGAGGAGGCAACCGAATGGAAGATTCCAGACTGGCTTCAGCTGAAGGAAGATATTCCGAGCAAGCTGGACGAAGCCCTGAAAGACCAGAAGGCGCAGTATGGGGACGAAAAGCCTATGGGATATTGGGCGAGTTGCAAAACCAGCCTATCGGACCTGGATACAAAGAAGACTCATTATGTCCAGTGTCCACCTGCCATGATCCACCTGGACTTCGACAAGAAGAACGAAGCCGGCGAGAAGGATTTTCTGCTGAATGCCAAAGCGGCCAGCGTATATCCGGAGACATATGCGGAGGTAAGCAAGGGCGGTGCCGGGATTCACCTGACGTATTACTACGACGGAAACCCGGATGATCTGTCCCGGGTTATTGAAGAAGGCGTGGAAGTCAAGGTCCAGACAGGTAACGCAGCACTCCGGCGAAGACTCAGTCGTTGTAATGACCGTGAGATTGCTCATATTTCCAGCGGATTGCCTCTGCGAAAGAAGAAAGTGATTAATGATTTTGCACTGGAAGACGCGAGGCATTTACGGTCAAGAATCCTGAAGGCATTGAGAAAGGAGATTGAGCCAGGATTCACAACGACATGCATCAACTATATTGAGGCACAGCTGAAGGAAGCCCAAGAAAAGGGAATTGCGTATGACCTATCGGATCTGGATAACGCCATATATTCATTCGCGGCTTCATCCACACACAACAAGGACGCGTGTGTTGATAAGTATTTTAAGATGAAGCTGACTTGGCCTGAAGCGGTTGTTGTTGCCCAGGATATTCCGGAGAATCAGCAGGTGTTTATTCCGAATTACGACAAGAATGCGCCGCTGGTGTTCTGTGATATTGAGGTTGCGAAGAATCTACTTCTGGTTTGTTACAAGGAAGCCGGTGAAGGAAAGAAAGTCGTGAAGATGTTCAATCCGAATCCTGCTGACTTGGAAACAATATTTCGGATGAGGCTTGTCGGATTCAACTGCAGATCCTACGACGGTCCGATTCTATACGCTAGGTATATTGGTTACAGCTTCCGTGATTGTTGGCAACTGAGTCAGGACATTATCGTGAACGACAAACGCAACAATTTCAGCAGAGATGCTGAGCACGTTTTCGAGATCGATATTTTTGACTACTCAACCAACAAACAGAGCCTGAAGAAGTGGGAGATCCAGCTTGAACAGGAAGGGAAGCTGCCGCCAAATTCTCATATGGAGATGAATGTCGACTGGAATGAAGAGATTCCTGAGGATCAGTGGGATACTCTGGCGGAATATTGCGAGCATGACGTCATTGCGACGGAAGCAGTATTTTACGCAACACAGGAGGATTTCAAAGCCAGAGAAATTATGTGTGAATTGACGGATCTGCCGCTGATCACCACGACCAATCAGCTGTCTGCGGCTTATATCTTCGGAAGCGTCAAGGAACCATGGCACGAGTTTGTGTATCCGAATCTGGCTGAAAAGTTCCCAGGATATAAATTTGAAGGAGGAAAGAGTTATTACAATGGTGTCCTGATCGGAGAAGGTGGACGCGTATATGCTGAGCCTGGAATGTATTATCATGTCAAGACCTTCGACGTTGCAAGCATGCACCCGTCATCCATAATTGCAGAGAATGGCTTCGGTCCATATACTGCGAGATTCAAGGAATTGATGGATATTCGGCTGGCGATCAAGCACAAGGATTTCGAGAAGGTCAAGCAATTGAATCCGGCATTGGCTAAGTACGTAAATGATCCAGCTCAGGCTAAGGCATTGGCATTTGCGCTGAAGATTGTTATTAACTCTGTGTATGGACTGACGGCTGCACGTTTTCAGAATAGATTCAAGGACCCGCGCAATGTTGATAACTGGGTTGCTAAGCGCGGGGCTTTATTTATGGAGACGTTGCGACTCAAGGTTCAGGAAATGGGTGCGAAGGTTGTTCACATAAAGACAGACTCCATCAAGATCGAGAAACCAACTGCAGAAGTCGAAGCATTTATTTTGGACTATGGGAAGCAGTGGGGTTATAACTTCGAGGTGGAGAGTATTTATGAAAGGATCTGTCTGGTGAACGATGCTGTTTATATTGCCAGGTGTTCGGAAGATTCTGAGAATGGCGAAGAGGCTGGGCATTGGACAGCGACCGGCGCACAGTTCCAGCATCCGTATATCTTCAAGACACTATTCAGCAAAGAGAAGGTTGAGTTTCCGGATCTTTGTGAACAGCGTTCTGTGAAGACGGATATCTGGCTGGACATGAACGAAGGAATGGAGGACGTAGAACCGTATGAAAAAGAGTTAACAAAGGTAAACAAGAAGCTCAAGGACATGTGGGGACTTGATTGGGAGAAGATGCTGCATGTTCTCTGTGAAGAAGATGTTCCGATCGGCACTGAGCATATTCCGATGGAAAAGGTTCAAGAGAGCAACGAGCTGATTATTAAGAGACAGAATCTACTGGACGAGATCGCAAAGGGACATGACTACCGTTTCATCGGACGAGTTGGGTTATTCTGCCCGATCGTTTCTGGTAAAGGCGGAGGTATCCTGTTGCGTAAGGGAACTGATGGCTCTTATTCCAGTGTTGCCGGGAGTAAAGGCTATCGATGGCTTGAAGCATCAAAAGTCCGTGAGCTGAACTATGAAGGTAATATTGACATGACTTATTTCCATGACCTTGCAAGCGTGGCCGTGGAGACAATCGAAAAGTTTGGTAATTTTGAAGGGTTCGTCGAGGGAAGAGTTCCAGACAACGAACCGCCCTTTGACGGACCGTATATTACTGTAGGACAAACAGAAAGTAAAGGAGTATAAAAGATTATGAGTTATATTGATATGGCGCGCAAGGTTAATGACACGGTTATTACTCGAATGGTCGATGGTAATCTGCGAGTTGAGAACGGCGTGGTGATTTTTAAGAACTTCAGCGGTAATCCGACGAATCTGAATCCCCAGGGAGGCAAGCGGACATTTAGTCTTTGTCTTCCGAAAGAATGGGCTGATATTCTGAAGCAGGATGGATGGAATGTCAAGGAGCGTGTGATTGACGACAGTGGCGATTCTATTTTTCATACGGAGATTGTTGTAAATGAGAATAGCAAGTATCCGCCGCATCTGTATTTGCTGAGCGAGTTCATGGGAAAGAAAACTCTCAACCTGTTGCAGCCTGATCAGTACAAGAAGCTGGATCAGGACATGATTGTTTCTATGGACCTTGAGATTCATCCGTTTGAGCATGGCCGTGGTGTTGCTGGCAGCAAGAAGGGATATTTGAAGAATCTTTGGGCGACCCTGCAGAGTGTAAACGATTTCGGCGGTAAGTATGCCGGCTATGAGATGGCGACCGGGGTGTGAGGAGTGTAACACTATATCCACACCAGGCGGAGGCCATGGAGAAGATTAAGAGCGGATCCATATTGTGTGGAGGAGTCGGAAGCGGAAAGAGTCGGACGTCCCTGGCATATTTCTGGGTGAAGGAGTGCCAGGGCTCCCTCTCTCCGCTTCGGCGGAAACTGCAAACAAAGCTCATTATTATTACTACAGCTAGAAAGCGTGACACAGGTGAATGGCAGGATGAAGCGGATTATTTCGGATTGAGGCCAACGATTGACAGCTGGAACAACATCGGGAAGTATATTCAGGAGAAAGGATGCTTCTTTATTTTCGATGAGCAGCGTGTCGTCGGTAGCGGTGTGTGGGTCAAGTCATTTCTGAAGATTACGAAGGTCAATCGATGGATTTTACTGACCGCTACTCCTGGTGATACCTGGATGGAGTACGTACCGGTATTTATTGCAAACGGGTTCTATCGATCGCGAAGTGATTTTACTCAGCAACATGTTGTATGGGCCAGATGGAGCAAGTATCCAAAGGTTGATGGTTATTTTAATGAAGGTATGCTGGTCAGGCATCGTCGAGACGTCTTGGTCAACATGCCGTTTGTTAAGCATACTGAGCCAAAGCATATTTCGCTTTACCTGCCATATGACGAAGCAAAGAGCAAGGAGGTTATCCGAAGAAGGTGGAATCCATTTTCTGATGAGCCACTCAGAGATGCTGGCGATTTGTGTAGATGCCTCCGTAAGATTGCGAACGAGGATCCTAGCAGACTTGATGCAGTCAAGACTATATTGAAGGAGAAACATCGCGCGATCATTTTCTACAACTTCGACTACGAGCTAGAGATCCTACGAAAGTTGGACACAACAGTCTGTGAGTGGAACGGACACAACCATGATAATTTACCGAAAGGAGAGAACTGGGCATATCTTGTACAGTACAATGCTGGGGCAGAGGGATGGAATTGTACGACGACTGACACGATTATTTTCTATAGTCAGAGCTACAGTTATAAACAGATGGTTCAGGCAGCAGGGAGAATTGATAGAATGAACACTCCTTACACTGATCTATATTACTATCACCTGACCAGCAGGTCCAAGATCGACGGGGCTATATCTAGAGCCCTCAGGGCTAAGAAAAATTTCAACGAACGCGAGTTTGTTCATTTCTGATTTTGAGACAATGTCCCCAAAAAAAACAACGCCTATTATAGAGAGGGAGAGAATGTGACACATTTTCTCTCTTTTTTGTTTGGTAAGCAGAAGGAGAGACCTGAATGAAGAAGGAGAGCCAATTCCAGGCGCAGCTGATTCGCGATATTAAAGCGGAGTATCCTGGCTGCATTGTATTGAAGAATGACGCTAACTACATTCAGGGATTTCCTGATCTGCTTGTGCTATTTCATGATCGGTGGGCTGCCCTAGAATGCAAACGAGAAGCTGATGCACATCGGCAACCCAACCAATCATATTATGTGGACAAGTTGAATCAGATGAGCTTCGCGCGTTTTATTAGTCCTGAAAATAGAAGCGAGGTATTAGATGAACTTCAACAAGCATTCAGATCTAATCGGTCAACACGCATTTCTGGGAGCGAGCAAATACCACTGGCTCAACTACACCGAAGACAAGCTCATTCAGACATATCTGAACAGCCTTGCTGTACAGAAAGGAACTGAGCTGCATGATCTTGCATGCAATCTGATTCGTCTTGGAGTTAAATTACCCAAGAGCAAGAGCACATTGAACATGTATGTCAATGATGCCATTTCTTACCGGCTGACACCCGAGCAGCCTCTTTTCTTTTCAAGAAACTGCTTTGGAACAGCCGATGCGATTTCTTTCAATGAGAAGACTCGATTTCTGAGAATCCATGATCTGAAGACCGGCGTGACTACAGCGCATATGGAGCAGCTTGAGATCTATGCTGCTCTTTTTTGCCTGGAATACCACAAGCAGCCGACCGACCTAGGAATGGAACTGCGGATTTATCAGAACAACGAGGTTCTTATCCACACGCCAAAGGCGGATGATATTCGGGCTATAATGCAAAAGATCATCGTCTTTGACGGAAAGATCGAAAAAATAAGAGTGGAGGAATGACATCATGGAACGCAGGGTTATCAATCCAAACATTTTTGCAGAAATGGAGCAAATCGAAGATCTCGAGCACTATGGAACCCCGAGGCATTCTGGACGATATCCTTGGGGTAGCGGAGAGAATCCATATCAGGGCGATGAAAATTTTCAGAAGCATTTGGCCAAATTACGCAAGCGCGGAATGACCAATACTGAGATCGCCAAATCCATGGGTATTAAGACGACCGAGCTCCGAGCCAAAATTGATATTGCTGGAGAGAACGCAACCAAGTATCGGGACAGCATGATTTTCAAGCTGCACGACAAAGGTTATAATAATTCTGCAATTGCAAGACAGCTGCAAATTCCTGACACAACAGTTGGGAATGTTTTACGGAGAGAGAACCAGCACAAGATTTCCTCCGTTCGTGCCGTCGCCGATACTTTGAAGGAAGCAGTCAAAGAGCAGAAGTATATTGACGTCGGGCACGGATGTGAAAGCTATATGCGAGCTAGCAAAGATAAATTGCGGCACGCTGTTGCGCTTTGCGAACAGGAAGGCTACGAAATTCAGCTGCATTATCAGAAGCAGATGGGAACTGGCAAGCCGACAACTATAAAGGTCTTATGCCCTAAAGGAACTCCCTGGGCTGAAGTCGAGCAGGCAAAGCGCGAAGCTTCTATTGGATTTCCCAATTACCATTTTGAGGACCGCGATTACAAGAATCCGCATAGATTGGAGACTCCTGTAAGTGTAGACTCGAAACGCATACAGGTTGTTTTTGGCGACATGAAGCTTCCCGATGGAACCTATGGTAAAGATCGGGATGGCCTTATTGAATTGAGGCGAGGCTGTGAAGATTTAAATCTTGGTCGCAATCATTATGCACAGGTTCGTATTGCTGTCGACGGAACTCATTATTTGAAAGGCGTTGCTGTTTATAATGACAATCTCCCGAAAGGAATCGATATTCGTTATAATGTCAGCAAGCCTTCGTCAATGCCTTTGAAGAGCGACGACAAAGATGTTGAAACCGTATTTAAGCGGATGAAGCCTGATCCGGTTACTAACAATCCTTTCGGTGCTTCTATAAATCAGGACGATGATAAACTGAAGTTTATTCAGGTCCATTACAAAGGAAAAGATGGCAAAGAACATTTATCTGCACTTAATATTGTGAACGAGCAGGGAACTTGGAATGAATGGAGCAGAAATCTTCCTTCACAATTCTTATCCAAGCAGACAATTCCTCTCGCGACAAAACAGCTGAAACTTGATGCGGCTATGCGGCATGATGATTTTGATGAAATCATGTCCATTTCCAACGCTGCTGTCAAGAAGAATCTGTTAAATTCATTTGCAGATAATTGTGATTCAGCTGCTTGTCATTTAAAGGCGGCGGCTCTCCCGAGACAGGCGACGCATTTGATTGTTCCATTTCCTGACATGAAAGAGAACGAGATTTATGCACCGAACTATAATAATGGAGAGCGCGTTGCTCTTATTCGATTTCCTCATGCAGGTCGTTTTGAAATCGCAGAGCTTATTGTCAATAATAAATTCAAGCATGCGCGCGATGTTATTGGTACAGGCGGCGATGATGACGTTAAGAACGATGCTGTTGGTATTCATCCCAAAGTTGCTGAGAAGTTATCTGGTGCAGATTTTGATGGAGACACTGTGCTTGTTATTCCGAACAACGATGGAGCAGTGAAGACACATCCTGCACTGAGACAGCTTGATGGATTTGCTGATGATTTACGTGTGCGCTATAAACGCGATCCAAATTCTGGTGTCCGTCATATGACAGCCCAGGAAAAAGGCATGCAGATGGGATTGGTTTCGAATCTTATTACTGACATGACTTTGATGGGCGCGCCTACATCTGAGATAGCCAGAGCTGTTAAATATTCTATGGTGGTCATTGATGCTGAGAAGCACGACCTTGATTGGCGCAGAGCTCAGCGAGATAATAATATTGAACAGCTATATCTCAAATATCAAGGGCGCAAGCAAGGCGGAGCTTCGACGCTTATTTCCAGATCAACTTCTCCGCAGGAAATTGATCAGCGCAAAGCTGGAGAGCGGCGCATTGATCCCGAGACTGGAAAGTCCCGGGTTTTTTATATTGATCCTAAGACTGGCGAAAGGTTATTTACGAAGACCGGCCGCATGACAGCAAAGCAGAAGATGGTCGAGGTCAAGGATGAAAACGGAAATCCTATAATTGATCCGAAGACTGGCCGTCATAAAAAGGTAGCTGTCACTGACGAGAACGGCAACAATATTTGGGAGAAGGTTCCTGCTAAAGAGACATCCCAGAAAATGTATGTTCGTAAAGACGGAAGCGTTCGTACGGATGCAATGGAGTTATCTTCTGGCACGAAGATGGAGAAGATTTATGGCGAGTATGCCAACGACATGAAAGCCCTTGCAAATCGTGCAAGACTCGAAGCTTCACGCATCAAGATGGATCATGTAAATCCTGTTGCTCGTAAGTTATATGCAGAAGAGATCAAAGACCTGGACGACGCGTTATTTGTTGCGAAACAAAACGCCCCCCTCGAACGTAAAGCACAGACCCTTGCTGGAAAATTATTTTCCATGAAGAAAGCTAGCAATCCTGAGCTTGAGTACGACAAAGACAAGAAGAAGAAAGCCCAGGCTCAGTGCATGGAAGAAGCACGATATCGTATTGGTGCTAAGAAGACCAACATCGATATTACTGACAGACAGTGGGAAGCCATTCAGGCTGGTGCTATTTCTTCTACGAAGCTTGAGGATATTCTGAAGAACACCGACGTCGATAAATTGAAGAAGCGTGCACTACCGAGAACGCCGCAAGGTATATCCCCAGCCAAATTAGCAACAGCTAGAACTCTTGTGAGGAATGGTTATTCTGCTAAAGAGGTTGCCGATCGTCTTGGTGTGAAAGTCGACACGCTATATCGTGCGCTTGAAGAGAAGAAAGGGTGAGACAGGCGTAGATGATCAAGGCTGAAGATATTCTTCTAACAACAAAGGATAACATTTTCAATCCATTTACTGATGAAGATAATTGGCGATCATATGACACCGATTATTCTCATCCGTACAACACTGAAGCATATTACATGCGGCTGCTTGGCTATCGCGACACTGATAATTTCTCATCTTCTGAGCTTGCAACAGAGTTGATGGAGATCTTTGAAGAGATCATTGACATTAATCAAGAGATGGGGATTGATCTGTATGAACTGATTACCCGGGACGGACAAAGGATGGGACATGTCCCCGTAGATCTGCTCCCCGATACAGATCGCGTAGCCTATGTAAAGCAATAAGATGAAGCCCGGGGGAGGGGGTCTCAAAAGGCCCCACCCCCTCTTCAT
>Ga0310691_10001363_pt1 | contig 37468 bp, 34 predicted proteins | sample 176DNAGHGlowgp2_FD_203887 | JGI IMG/M metagenome (GOLD analysis project Ga0310691, IMG submission 203887) | Sheep rumen microbial communities from Palmerston North, Manawatu-Wanganui, New Zealand - 1766 DNA GHGlow gp2 (v2) (version 2) | ecosystem: Host-associated > Mammals > Digestive system >... | reverse complement strand
CTGCGCCTGCCCATCTTCGCCGAGATTCACACCAATCCCTACCTGCAGAAAGCATACTTCCTCGTAGGCATCAGCGTCATCGCATTCTAAAATCAACCAAAAATAATGAGCAATTTAAGATTCCAGGTTGTTGAGGAGGCCTTCAAGAAACAGGCCCTTGATGTCAAGGCCCCTTCAGAGCGTCCGTCCGAGTACTTCGGCAAGTACGTGTTCAACCGTCAGAAGATGTATAAATACCTGCCTGCCGATATCTATGCCAAACTCATAGATGTCATCGACAACGGGGCGCGATTAGACCGTTCGATAGCCGACGCCGTGGCAGCAGGCATGAAACAGTGGGCCCAGGAGATGGGCGCCACCCACTACACCCACTGGTTCCAGCCCCTCACAGAGGGCACGGCCGAGAAGCACGATGCCTTCGTGGAGCACGACGGCAAGGGTGGTATGGTGGAGAATTTCAGCGGCAAACTGCTCGTCCAGCAGGAGCCCGATGCCTCGTCGTTCCCCAACGGCGGCATCCGCAACACCTTCGAGGCTCGTGGCTATTCTGCCTGGGATCCCACATCGCCCGTCTTCATCATCGACGACACCCTCTGTATCCCCACCATCTTCATCGCCTATACCGGCGAGGCCCTCGACTACAAGGCTCCCCTGCTAAGAGCCCTGCACGCTGTCGACAAGGCCGCTACGGATGTCTGCCAGTACTTCTACGATAATGTACACAAGGTACAGGTGAACCTCGGCTGGGAGCAGGAGTATTTCCTCGTCGACGAAGGACTCTATTCCGCCCGTCCAGACCTGATGCTGACAGGGCGCACCCTGATGGGCCACGAGAGCGCCAAGAACCAGCAGATGGACGACCACTACTTCGGTACCATCCCCGACCGTGTACAGGCCTTTATGAAGGATTTGGAGATTCAGGCTTTGGAACTCTCCATCCCCTGCAAGACCCGTCACAACGAGGTGGCGCCCAACCAGTTTGAGTTGGCTCCTATCTTCGAGGAGTGCAACCTTGCCGTCGACCACAACATGCTGCTCATGTCGCTGATGAAGCGCGTGGCACGCAACCACGGTTTCCGCGTATTGCTCCACGAAAAGCCCTTCGACGGTATCAATGGCTCCGGCAAGCACAACAACTGGAGTCTCTCTACCGATACAGGCGTGCTGCTGCATGCCCCCAATTCCTCTAAGGCTGCGGCTGATATGCAATCCGCCGCTAACGAGACCCTGCGCTTCGTCACGTTTATCGTAGAGACGCTGATGGCCGTCTACAAGCACAACGGCCTGCTGAAGGCCTCCATCATGAGTGCCACCAATGCCCACCGCCTGGGCGGCAATGAGGCGCCTCCTGCCATTATCTCCTCCTTCCTCGGCACCCAACTCACCGAACTCTTGGATAAGATCGAGGAGTCGGATGCCAGCGAACTCTTCACCCTCAAAGGCAAGAAGGGCATGGAGATAGACATCCCCCAGATTCCCGACCTCATCATCGACAATACCGACCGCAACCGCACGTCGCCCTTTGCCTTCACCGGCAACCGCTTCGAGTTCCGTGCCCCGGGCTCCAGCGTCAACTGTGCCTCGGCCATGATAGCCCTCAATGCGGCGATGGCCGAAGCCCTGACCTCGTTTAAGGAGCGTGTCGACAAGAAGATACAGGAGTTCTCCACCCGACCTGAATACACCTCAGGCACAGGCCATACGGCTAAGTTCCACGCCATCATCGAGGTGCTCCGCGACGATATCAAGACCTGCAAGCCCATCCGCTTCGACGGCAACGGCTACAGCGACGCGTGGGTCATTGAGGCAGCCCGCCGCGGCCTCGACGTAGAGAAGTCGTGCCCCGTCATCATCGAGCACTATCTCGACGATTCAAGCGTCCGTATGTTTGAGAGCACGAAGGTGATGAACCGCAAGGAACTGGAGGCGCGCAACGAGGTGAAATGGGAGATGTACGTGAAGACCGTGCAGATAGAGGCCCGCACCATGGGCGACCTGTCGATGAACCACATCATCCCCGTCTCGACCCACTACCAGAGCCAACTCATCAAGAACGTGCAGGGCATGAAGGATATCTTCCCTGCCGAGCAGGCTGAGCGCCTCTCCGCCCGCAACATGAAACTCATCGAGGAGATTGCCGAGCGCACGGAGCGTATCGAGCGCCTGGTCGAAGAACTGACAGAGGCCCGCCGTGTGGCCAACCACATTGCCGACATCCACCAGCGTGCCATTGCCTACCACGACACTGTCTGCCCCAAGATGGATGCCATCCGCCACGAGTGCGACTGCCTGGAGATGATTGTCGAAGACGGGCTGTGGACACTGCCGAAATACCGCGAACTGTTGTTTATTAGATAAAGGTAAAAAGTAAAAAGGTAAAAAAATGAAGAACTTGAAATTGATTTTCCTCGCCCTCGGCTGCATGGCAGCCCTGAGCCTCACGTCGTGCCTCAAAGACAGCGACGACGACTACAACAATGGTCTTACCCCTGCCCAGATATCCCAGTGCTATAATGCCGTGAAGGGCTCGTACACCGGTAAGTTGGTCTATCCCTCAAGCGACACCAAATACGGCTACACAGACACCATCGATGTCAGTTGGAGCATTGGTGCCGACACCATGCTTGTCATCAATTCTTTCTCCTCTAAGGTCATTGCCGAGCAGATCAAGGATACCGAACTGAAAGAAGCCCTCTTGCAGGAGGAACAACTAAGTGTACTCAAAAATTACTTACATTTCATCAAAAACGATTCTGAGGTGCAATTCCTCCTGGCTCCCCAGACCATCGAATTCCCTGTGTTCTACAAAGACAAGACGCACACGCTGTCGGTCGTCTTCTGGTATAACGATTACTCGTTTGGCTACAAGACCGTTAGCACAGGCACTATGGGAGGCCAACTTGTGATGGCATACGCCTTCCTCGATGGCGACGAGCGGGTGAACTATTTCAACTCCACAGCGTCGTATGCGAATATCCCAATGATTTTCTCCACCAACCTTGGTGAGAAATAAGCCAGAAGCCCTGCTCGGATTTGAGCGGGGCTTCTGCTTTTATTTCAGTTTCTGCCTTATTTCAGTTTCTGCTTGATTTTCTCGATGCCGTCCAGCAGGTCTTCCGTCGGCTCAATGATGTTCTCGTCGCCCCAGAAGTTCGGGTCGTTGAAGAAGATCACCTTGTCGTAGAAGTTATCCCTGCGGTTGAAGGAGTCGTGTATCTTGATGGGACTGACGCCCTCCCCCTCCTTTCTGTCGGTGACCACCATCTCCGATACCACGGTGAAGTTCGACTTGAAGAGTTTCCTTTTCCAGTCACAGCGGAATCGGATCACGTTGCGGATATAGTTGAGTCGCGTCACGCCGTTGTCCGTCTTGTAGTCGATGCTGATGCTCATCTCGTGGGGCGTGAACCGCAGTCCCAGAGGCTTCTTGCGCAGAATCGACTGGGTGGCCTTCTCCTCATTGCTCATGTCCAGTTCCAGTTCAATCTTCGTGAAGGCCAGCGTCTCTTGGTCAATATAGAGTCGGCCGTTGTAGAGCGGATAGTCCACGACCACGGCAGGCTTGATCTCAATCACGTATGCCATCTGGTCGCCCGTCTGCTTCATGCCCTTATAGGTGAAATGGTAGTTGTTCAACTCCTCCGTGTTCAGCAGGATTTCACGGTTCTTCACCACGTCGAGGTGCACTGGCAGCACGGGGCCTCCCTGGAGTTTCACGGCCAGCGTGTCGCTCTTGCGCTGGCTCAGCAGGCGGCGCCCCTTGAGGATGGCCACGCCGTCGCGCCAGTCCGACTTATAATAGGGCGACTTATACACATCCACCACGCCTTCGGCCACGCTGATGAAGCGGCTGCGCTTCTGAGTGGTCTCGCGGTAGAAGCCACGCAGCAGGTTAGGCGCCTGCGGATAGTTCACGTCTATCTTGTCGATGGCCTCCTCCACCAGTTGCCTCGGCTTGTCGATGCCCTTCACCACAATCTCGCTGAGCACCACCGAACTGGCCTGCATCTGCACCGCCTTGCCTTCGGCCTCGAGCGCCTTGCATTCGGCAGCCGTCAGCCGCCTTGTGCGATAGCCCAGGCAGGAGAACACCACTGCCGCAGGCTCCGATTTCAGTTTCAGGGTGAACTCACCCTCCTCGTTGGTCACCGTTCCCACGCTGCGATACGTCACGCTGACATGCGACAGTGCCTTCCGCGTCTTGGCGTCCACCACCTTGCCGCTGAACGTCCACACGCCATCCGTCTGTGCCATTGAGCAAAGACTGCACAACAGTACCATGATTAGTATCAGACTTCTTTTAATCATATCATACCATTTTACGCGGCAAAGATAAACAAAAAAGCCGAAAGCACCAAAACTTTCGGCCTTTTTTTAACAGTTCGCAATCACTGGTCAGGATCGTCGCCGCCGCTGGCCTTGGTGAATGACTTCGAGGCCACCCCGCTGCTCTTGCCGTCCTTGATGGCGATGGCCTTCACCGTGGCAGAGTCGCTCAGTGAGAAGGGTGCGCTGTAATGGGGTATTACATTCAGTCGGTTGCACCTCGTGGCAAAGATGGCGTTATTGACATTGTGGCTTATGTTGATCCTCTTGGTGCCCAGACACCTCGCATCAAAGTGCAGGTAAAGCACAAGCCTGATACTGCCACAGGAGCTGCTGATGCCAAGCATGCCGCATCGGGTGGCGATAAGTTCATCCGTCTGATAGATGGCGACGAGTTTATCGATATGTGGCAGGAATATTACGACAAGATGTCGGATGAAGATAAGAACATGCTGCCACTGAAACGTATCGCTTTCTTAGGGAACAACGAGTGATATTGCATTATTGCATTGCATTCGTTTTTTTGCAGTCACATGGAGATGGGAGGCAGGTTTTGGATCCCAGATCACACGACTAAAAAGGGCTCGCGGTTGCGAGCCCTAATCTATGGGATTTTGTTATTTCTTTTTTTTAAACTTATTTGCAGGCGCGATTGAAATAATCAATGATAATCTCTGCAGCATCGTCCTCGGTCAGGTCGTCCATCCGGATGACGAGATTGTAGTTACGGGTGTCGTAACGTGTGGTATCCTCGTATTTCTTGATGTAGGCCTCACGGGTGGCATCCATCTTTGCGATGATGGCGCGTGCATCATCCAAAGTCACGTTCCTACGGTTCATGATGCGCTTGATGCGGTGATCCATCGAAGCCTGGATGAAGACGTTAAGGTGGTTAGGCCATTCACGGAACACAATGAAGCCTGCGCGACCTGCTATGACACATGATGACTGCATAGCCAATTCCTGCAGGATGCGCTTCTCGGTCTCGAACATGGTTTTGTTATCCAACTTCACCTCGGCCTCCATAGGCAGGTCAGCGCTGTTGACCAACGTCTGGTAATAACTGTTGATATCGTTCCACCATGATTTCTTCTTCGCCTTGATCTCCTCGATGCGCTCTGGCGAAAGTCCGAACTTCTGGGTCAGTCCCTCTATCACAGCCTTGTCGCAGTACTTTACTCCTAGTTTCTCGGCCAACTTACGACCTACGGTACGTCCACCCGATCCGACTTCGCGGTTGATGGTGATGACAAATTTCTCATTCTTGTTCATAATAGATATCTGTTAATTTTCATTGGGAGTCTAACGGCTGGGGTTGCTGACAAACTTCTTGCCATCGCGGATATAAACTCCGTGGACGGGCTTCGTATCGATTTGCCGGCCATTCAGGTCGAAGTAACGGCTGGTGCCACTGAACTGTGCCCATGCCGTCTGCACAACCATGCACAGCAGGGCGATCATCATTGAAATGATCTTTCTCATTTTATCATTATATTTAGTATCATTTATCATTCCATCAGCATAACACGGACAAGAATATATAAATCGTCTGCAAATATAGGAAGATTTTATGAAAGTTCCAAATTTTCGGGCAAATTTCATCGCTTTTTCTGGTACATAGCGTTTCTGGTCCTGTGCCTTTTTCGAATCTTTTTTTTGCCAAATACTTGCAGATGTCAGACAAAACCTTTATCTTTGCAGCGCAAAAGTGCCCCCCAGAAAACAAACGTGTTATGATAGACCAGAAAATAATCAACGAGACGCTGCGCCGTAATGTGGCCGTGCTCTCAAAGCATTCTGTTGACGAGGTCAGGATGATGCCCACTGCCACACAGACACAACTGCCATCGGTGGAGGACGTGAAGTGCATCGTGAGTCTCATCAAGAGCATCGTGTTCACCGACTATTTCCACAAGCGCCAGCCCGACGAGGAACTGCGCGCCTACCAGATCGGTGTGTCGATGGAAGAACTCTACCGCCTGCTGCGCCAGCAGATAGCACGGGGGTTGCAGTTCTGCGAAGACTGCCAGGAGGAGGATGTGCTCTGCACGGGCGAGCGACTGGCCTTAGAGTTCATCGACTCGCTGCCGGAGATCAAGCGTCTGCTCTACACCGACATCCAGGCCATGTTCGACAACGACCCTGCCGCCAAGACCTACGGTGAGGTGATATTCTGCTATCCCGTGGTGAACACGATGGTGCACTACCGTGTGGCTCACAGACTGCATAAGATGGGCGTGCCTGTCATACCGCGTATCATCACGGAACAGGCGCACTCGAAGACCGGTATAGACATCCACCCGGGGGCGCAGATAGGCGAGTACTTCTCCATCGACCACGGCACGGGTGTCGTCATCGGCGAGACTACCATCATCGGCAACCACGTGACGCTCTATCAGGGCGTGACCCTCGGTGCCAAGAGTTTCAAGTACGACGAGGAGGGCAACATGCTGAACGTGCCGCGCCACCCGATTATCGAAGACCATGTGACCGTCTATTCCAACGCCTCCATCTTAGGGCGCATCACCATCGGCCACGACTCCGTCATCGGCGGTAACATCTGGCTCACGCACAGCGTTCCCCCCTATTCGAAGATTCTCCAGTCGAAGGCCATCGATGCCGGCTTCCAGGACGGTGCAGGCATCTAAGACATAAAAAAATCGGGCTGATCAAACAACAGCCCGATTTTTCTTTTTCATTAGCCGATTAGAAACTCATGTCACGCCATACCGAAGTGATCTTCTCTGAGCAACTGGTGGCGGGAGTCTGCTTCTTACGCATCTTCAACTGAAGAGCCTGTAACGACACGTTGCTCTTGATGTTATCCGACATGTTACCGTAAGTGACATTCCCCTCTGTCTGTTGCAGTTCTTTCAGCAGGTAATAGGTAAACAGTCCGTGGCCTTCCTCAGGATAGCCCTGTGCGGTCTCGTTGCCTTGCGCAGCGGTGAACACGACGACGGAGCCATTGCCGAAGGTTGCATCCTCTGCCTCGATCTCAACACCTCTCAGACCTTCGCTGACACCTTCGTTATTACGGTTGACGCCACTGAAGCAGGCATCCAGGAATACGGAAGTCTGCCGGAATGCCAGGTCTCCGAGTTTGCTATAGAATTCGTCAAGGGCTATACCTCTCTTCGGATTGGTTCCACGAACGTCTGTGGGCAGGATGTACGCCTTGTTCTTGTTCTTGATGTCGGGAACACCATGGCCGGCATAATACACAATCAACTTTTTATCATCGCGGTAAGGTATCTGTGAAATCCAGTCTTCGAGTTCCTCCTCCATGATCATCTGTTTGGTAGCATCCTCGGCAATATGGATGTTCTCGGCGGGGATTCCCAAGGTCTTCTTACAGTACTCTGCGAATACCCTGGCATCATGGATGGCGTATGGGACGTCGGACACAAAACGGTAATTCTGGTTGCCAATAATGAGAGCGTATGTGTCATAACGCATGCGGTAGCCCTGAGGAATGATGGTATCGACATCAGAAGTGGCATAGTCGTAGTCGGCATTTGACTTTTCCTTAGTGGTACACTTGTCGACCGACTCCTTTGAGAGACCAAACTCAGCACTGTTGCCCAGATTCACATAAGATGGCAGGCGGCGGATTTCGCCATTGTACAGTGCGTGGCGCGGCTTTCCATTTAAGAGGACTTCATTGGCAAAGGCATGATGGCCGATGATAGCCGTAGGAGCGATGTCGATGACTTTCAGATTGGTACACGAAACAAATGCCTGGTCAGCCAGTCGGCAACGGTCAGGGATAATGATAGATGGCAGTGAGACACAGTTGGCAAAGGCGATGGTCTCAATAGTCTTGGTCTCTAAAGGAATCGAGATATTACGCAGACGGCCGCAATTCATGAATGCGCCCCATCCGATAGTCTCCACGTCAGTACCCTCAAAGCGCACCTCCTGCAGGTCCTGCAAGTTTGCAAAGGCACACGAACCGATGTTTCTGATACCCTTCATAATCACGACCGACCTGACGCTCAACTTCTGTTTTGCCCAGGGAGCCACATTTCGTCCCACATTATAATCGGCCATTTTCACCATTAATCCCTTTTTACTGACATTGGAGATGACCAACGAGTTGCCGTCGAAACTCCACTGAACGTCTTCACCACATGTTCCCTCAATTCTATGACTATATTGAGCATTGGCTGTCGACAAACCGAACACGCTCAGAATCAGGATAAATATATATTTTTTCATAATTGCTTTCTCTGTTTGTTAATAATGATATTTCTTATATACCTCATTCAGCCCTGTTTACTTGAGCCTGAACTGCAAGAACACACGATTTGTGGAAGACTTAAACTTGTACTTCTCATCGCCATAGGTATCCTTGTCCAAAGACTGGTATTTCAATCCGGCGGAGCGATGCTCGAAGCCAACACCGATGAATTTCCACGTCAGGCTGAATCCAAACGCATTTGTCATTCCATGTCCCAGATCCAACTTAATACCTTCTCTCACCTTTTCCACTTTGCTATAGGCTGTCTTGTCTGTATTAACATCAGCATCCTCATCGTTCTTCATGAGTAATAAGGAAGCATGGTAACCGATCTGGTACCACATATTGACATGCAGATAATGCAGACCCCTGACACTCGCGGAGGTAAACGGGGCAACCGTGATGGACGGGCCTAAAGCCATGCCATAGTTGATGTCATATTTCTCCAAGTTCCAAGGCGTATAGAATTTCCTTTCGTCACTTGGCAACTTTACGCTGGTGTCATAGAGGTTCTTTCCATTGTTTTCGTGCTCGATGAAATTCACATTCAAGTCTATATACCGATAGTCAATATAGAATTGCAGAATGTTGGCGATGGGCTTCTTGTGCAACTTGTAGCCTCTGCCCACCTGCAAAGAAGCGCCCCATTTGCTTTTGAATTCAGGGACAAGACCGCCGTTCAGACTAGGGACACCTGTCTGGATTCTTTCGTCGGGAGTCAGCGTGGCGGTGTTGTACGAGAGGTTCAGATAGCCCTTTCTGGACCATACATCCTGGAAATGTGATTCCTCAAACTGATTGCTGGTAAGTCCCTGTTGGGTCTTCACGATGTCGTCAATCGTCACAATCTCCGTTGAGTCTTCACTCCAGTCGATATTGGCTGGGCGGTCTAATTCATTTACATTCTGTCCAAAGGCATTTATGCCGAACAGACTAACCACTGAGAGGAAGAGTAATTTCTTCATAACTTTAAAGTTTTTGTTATTATTATTTTTCATTGATTTTAATCCATTTCTTGTCGACAATCATGTCCTTGTCCCTTCGCTGGCACTTCAGGAGCCATTTCTGGAAGTCATGGGTACTCAGTGAATTAGGATGCAACTTATCGCCAGTGATGTCGTTACACTTCGTAAAGGGATTAGGTGAGTAAATGACCACTATCTGGTTGTCTTCTTGTCTCCGTTTCGTTTTTAACCTGTAGTGATAAGCCGACGGTTCTACGTCTTTATCAAAGAACACGTAATCGCGATTGCCCTTGATGGCATACCGTCCGTCAACATCATTGGGATAAGGCAGCAGACAACTGGTCTCGTCGTCACCAACAATCAGATAGATAGCCGCATATCCTGCTGACGGTGAACGGAAATTGACATAGATACGCTCTCCACTCACAAACGAAGTGGCAGATATCCTCCCGTTGACTCCGTCCTTTTGGATGTCCCATTTCAGATCGGCCTTCGCCTGGATAATCTCACGTATCTTTCCATGAACCTTGGCCGTAAACGTCAGTTTCCCGTCTTTATAGTCAACGTCCAATTCGGCAGGCTCGGTGTCGCCAAGCCATTCACCCTTGGCCATCGCCACCGTGTTCTCCCAGAAATAGGAACTGGCCTCCTGGCCATTGGTTTCCGCGTTTGAATCTATCACGTCAGAGGTTACCATCTCGCCGAATTCTGCCTTAATGCAGGCAGCCTTAGCCAACTCGATACACTTCCGCTTGGCTTCGTTCAGGGTGACATCGTCATTCTCGGTAATCACATAAGTGTACTCTCCAGAAACCGTTGCTGTCTTCTGAGCCTTCAAAGCCGACGGCAACATTAAGATACATACTATAATAATAAGGTATATACTTGTTCTCTTTTTCATAATCCCTGTGGTTATCATAAGACACTGACAAGAAAGAATGCCCGGACCTCATACTTGCCGTCACTCATCGTTCTGTAAAACACGACGCTGGGCTTCATCGACTTCACCAATTGGTCGGTTGTCGACCGGAAGTGGGAGTTGATTTCTATATTGCCCGATGACGTCTCACCATCCGACGTACTGTTCACCTTGGTCTCTGTCTCGCCCTCGACCTTCGATTCCCGCATGGCAGCATACTGCGCAGCAGCATTACTCTGGCTCTTGCGGACTGCCAAGTTTAGGTTATTGGCAATGCCATGAGCCTCTATCGTCGTCAGATGGCCCTTGCCCTCGAACAACGCTTTGTAGTGGGCATCCATTCCTTCCTTGATACTCCTAACGTTGCCAAAAACTTTCCATCCCTCTTTTTCAAGGCGGGTTGCAGCCTTCTTGCTTTCTTTTTGCATTGACTTGTCCTGATATGTAGCCATTGCTTCCGTTACCGTAAGACAAGAAAATATCACCACCAATACACTAATAAAAATGTACTTTATTACTTTCATCTGGTTAGAAAATTGTTTTGTCGGGGACAAAGATAAATAATAATTCTTAAACAACCAAATAAAATGCAAAAAAAGCACTTCCCGCCCCTATTTGGGGAGGGAAGAACTTTATTCTTTCTGCTTCTTGCCGAATTCGGGATCGATTTTGAGGAAGGCCGTGACAACATAGGTCATGGCACAGGCTGCGACGACGATGAGGAAGAAGGCGGGATAGCCCACACTCTCCTGCAAGGCACCGGCAAAGAGCCCAGGAATCATCATCGACAGTGCCATAAAGGCGGTACAGAGTGCATAGTGGGCCGTCTTGTGCTCACCCTGACTATAATAAATAAGGTATAGCATATAGGCCGAGAAACCGAAGCCGTAGCCAAATTGCTCGACAAAGACGCAAGTGTTGATGATGAGGAAATTATCTGGAAGGGCGTAGGAGAGATAGACATACACCAGGTCGGGCAGCGTGATGGCCATCACCATCGGCCAGAGCCAGCGCTTCAGACCATCGCGGCTGGCCACGATACCGCCGAGAATACCGCCCAGCGTCAGGCCGATGACACCCACCGTACCCTGTACCAGTCCGTACTCTGCGGGTGACAGTCCAAGACCGCCATTGTGCTGGGCATCGATGAGGAAGAGGGCACTGACCTTGGCCAGCAATCCCTCAGGCATACGGTAGAACAGCATAAAGCAGATGCCAGCCCATACCTGAGGCTTATGGAAGAAGGTCTTCAGTGTCTGCCAGAACTCTGTCATGATCTCACCGCCACTGAGACGCGTCATGCCCTTGTCTTCGGCTGGGCGCGGCAGGATATAGTTATGCCAGAGCCAGAAGGCGATAAAGAGGCCCGCCATGCCGTAGAACATCAGACTCCAGGAGTACTTGATGTTGCGAGTGACTACCTCGAGATTGCCTGCCAGCATCACCAGCAGACCTTGGCCGACAATAGTGGCGATACGGTAGAATGTGCTACGGATGCCCACAAAGTAAGCCTGCTGATGCTGTTCAAGACCGAGCATATAAAAGCCGTCGGCAGCAATGTCGTGGGTTGCACTGGAGAAGGCCATCAGCCAGAAGAAAGCCAGCGACCCCTGCAACCAGTATGGGCCGGGGATGGTAAAGGCAACACCGCCCAGGGCGGCACCGATGAGCAACTGCATGGCAACAATCCACCAGCGCTTAGTACGGATGATGTCGATGAACGGGCTCCATAGGGGTTTGATGACCCACGGCAGGTAGAGCCAGGAGGTGTAGAGCGTGATATCGGCATTTGACAAGCCGAGACGCTTATACATGATGAGCGAGATGGTCATCACAGCCACATAGGGCAGACCTTCTGCGAAGTAAAGGGTGGGCACCCAGGCCCAGGGAGATTTCTTCATAATGAGAAAATAGAAATTAGAAAATATGATTAGTCATAAAGACGTTGGATTTCGGCATTGCGGTAATAGAAAAGGAGAATCTCGTCGTAAGACTTGCCCTGCTCACCCATGACGGCGGCACCAATCTGACAAAGGCCAACGCCGTGGCCCCAACCCTTGCCGTGCAGGATGAACCTTATGCCGTCGGAGGAATTCTTCTCCACCTCGAAAGCGGAAGAAAGCAGGTGCGTCTCGCTGAGGGCACGGCGTATCTCCAGTTCCTTACCGATAGTGAAGGTCTTCTTCGTGCCGACAATCTTCAGTTTCCAGATACGTCCGCTCTTACCCCGTTCCAGAGGAATGAGGTCGGTAATCAGACCGAAGTCGGTGTTCAACTTACGGTTGACAAGTTCAGAGAGTCCTTCCTGAGTATATTCCACCGTCCAACGATAGAAGTCTGGCGTTTCCTGATCGTAGTCGTTGAGTACCTGCGAGAGTACATGCGCGTCGTGGGTGTCGCAATAGGGATCATGAAAGGACACGAGATAAGGTTTAGGCGTATCCTCCCAGCAGTACTGGAATTCTTCCGTCTGTCCGCCACAGCATTTCGAGAAACGAGCATCGCAGATTTCACCGCCATAGGCCAGAATCTGCCCTCTCGTCTCCCTGATAGCCTCTTCGACAACGGGGCTCGACTGTTTCGTGATGCCCTGATAGCGCTGACAGTGGTCGTCGGCGCAGACATCAAAGATGGTATGATCCTCGCGGTCGTACCAGCGGATGAGTTCATCGTCCTTCTTGATGAACGAGAAGAAACCCGTGCCTCCGTTATCAAGTTGCTTGCGTTTCTCCATCTGTGCCAGCAGCCACGAACGGGAGATGACCGCATGGGCTTTCAGGAACTCCTTCGAGGCCGTGGCCGACATCTCGCTGGAGATGACACTCGTGAGGTAACGCTCCACGGGGAGTTCGTTGATGGCTACAATCTTATCGGCCTCAACCACCAGTCGGAGCGTGCCAGAGAACACCTGGTTTTCCTTACGCTCCCAGTGGAAATTCACACCGATGGTGACATCATGAAGCGAGAAGGAAGCATCGTCGCTCTGAGGGACGAAGGTTAGTTCACGATACTGATTTCCCCGCCAGAGAATACCCCCCTCAGAGAACTCCACCTGCTGCCCGCCTGTCAGTGTCTCGCCCTTGGCGGTATAAGGGGTATTGAGGGTAAAGGATATCTTGGCGGCACTGACGATGCCGACAGTGACGTTGGGCTCTTTTTTCATGGACCATTGAACATTGGCCATCGAACTTTTGACCTTACTGTCCGCTTTCAGGGTGTCGAGGACTTGTTGGAGGGCATCGCCTTTGAGGGTGATCTCGTTGAGGATGCTCAGGGCGGTCTCAGCCGTGAGACGGTCGTAGTCTTCCTGACGCGGTGTGATGATGAGACCCGCCATATCGAGGGCACCAGGGGAGATGATGTATTGTTCACCACCTTGTTTATAATAACAGTCGGGACGGTGCTTGGTACGCGGGAACACCACCGACAGGAAATCGTCATCATGCCGCCAGGCCACGATATTCATCATGGGCTCGGGCTCCACAGGAGGCAAGGCTTCATAGAGCCGACGGAACAACTGCTCATCACCATACTGCGAACGGCTGCGTATCAGCAGAGCCGTGCAGGGATAGTCGTCGATGAGTGAAAGATGCTCGTGCTCGTTGAGACTGACGATGGGAGTGAGGTTACTCGAAAGCCGTTTCCAAGATTTCTGCAGGGGCAGCACACCACTGGTACCCGCCTGGAAATGGGCATGGTCAGGAGCGGAGGCCCCGCATTGAGGGCCGTTGTAGAAGACCATCATCTCCGGATAATCCTCCAACAACTTATGCATCTCGCCGTATGCCTCCAGGATACGCTGGGGCTGGTGCTTCACGGCGGGAATGGTAAAATGCTGAGGCAAGATGGGGAAAGGATTGACAAGCAGTTCGTACTGGCCATCGACCTCCTTCTTAATCTGCTCCTTGGGGCGGTTTTGCTCACAAAGGAAACAAGGACGGGCCTCGATGGCTTTCTTGTCGATGCTGGCCCCTGTAGATACCATCCGGGCAGGATTCCACTGCACCTGAATGCTGGAAGCCCCCACAGCCAACTCACGTGTCTTCACGCTCCGCAGATCCTGATAACGCTGACGGGCGGCCTCCCACTTCTCCAACTGACGGTTGAAGAACCGCTGCAGGGGCGAGTCGGTCATCAGTTCCTGCTTGCCTTGGTTCATCTGCTGGCGTGCCAGAATCTCGAGTGTGCGCAGACGGTCTTTATAAAGGTTGTTGGCATTGATCTTGTCGATGCTCAGGGCAGCATCGCTGTTGCCGCCCCAACGACGACAGAGATACAATTCTGTGTAGATACGTCCGATGCGGTAATGCCGCGAGAAGATAAGCCCCAGTGCATAGTCCTCGCCATACGAGGTGTTGGGGAATTGTATCTGCCGCAACAACGGCGTGAAGAAGGCACGGGGCGCTCCAAGACCGTTGATGCGCAGGGCATTGTTGGGTCCGTTCTCATCCGTCCACTCCTTATGGTCGATGAGTCCTGGCGGCAGGGTATTCAGTTCAAAGTCGCACATGCGGTACGAGCCCACCACCATCGCAGCGTTCTGCTTATAGAAAGCGTCCACGATAGTCTGAAGCGTCTTGGGTGAGGAATAGAGGTCGTCGGAGTCGAGTTGCACGGCAAAGCGTCCGCAACGGTCATCATTGATTGCCTCATTCCAACAGCCTCCGATACCCAAGTCCCTGCGCTGGGGGATGATATGGATAAGCCGCTCGTCATGGAGGCTGTCAAGCAGTTCCGTGGTTTTGTCGGTGGAGTGGTTGTCCACCACGATGACATTGAACTTGAAGTTCGCCTTCTGCTCCAACGCGCTGTTGACGGCATCAAGGATAGTCTTCTCGCGGTTATAGACAGGGATGACCACAGAGGCCTCGATGTCAAAGCCCTGCTCGTTGAAGTCCGGACGACGGTAGAAGCCTGGATCTATCTTCGCACCGATGGCAGCAAGGTGGGCAGTAGCCGCATGCTCCATTTCTATCTGCACCTCACGGTTGCGGGGATTCACATAATCAAACTGTTTCACACCCGATGCCCTGAGGTCGGTCTCATCTTCGGTATAAAGGCATTCGTTGATATGGAATAACTGTCCCTGACGACTCAGGAAGAGGCGCAGGGCATAGAGGGCGGCGAACTGGTAGTCGTACTCGCCTGCCTGCATGGCAAAGGTGTGGAGCAACGAAGTCTTGATGAGCCACAACGCACCGAAATCGAAATCGTCGCGGATACTGCCAAGGAAATAGTCGATGGCTGGGTGGCGCTCTTCGCTGAAGCCATCGTCGAGCGATTTACGCTCAATATGGTCTGCATACACCATCGCGGCATTCGAATCACTTGCCACACGGAGCATCCGGTCGAGAGCCCCTTGTCCTAGCGTCACCTTCACGGGCTTCGTCAACAGCAACACGTATTCGGCCTTCGCATTCTCGGCCACCTGCATCAGCGCATTGCTACTCATCAGCCCCGTTTCCATTGCGATGACGTTCTGCACAGCCTTGCTGTTCTGCAACTGCGCAGCCATCTCCTCCATGACCGTTGCATCGCCCTGAGGCAAGAAGCAATCTATCTTTTCTCTCATTGAACTGTCTTTGTTAATAATATCTTGTGCAAAGATACACATTATTTTTGAAATAAATCAATTTATTCTGATTTTCGTGTGGTTTTTTCATATCTTTGCTGTGCCAAAGCCATTCCGAACTCGTTTTTTTATGCCTGAAAATTCGGGCAAGCCATCCCCAGGGGGGTGAAAACTTGCCCTGAATCCGGTTCATACTTATGCACAGGGGGCAGAAACGTGCCTCAGATTCAGGGCAGACTTTTGCACAGGGGGCAGAAACGTGCCCCAGATTCAGGGCAGACTTTCCCGAGGTCGGAAAACCTTGCCCCAGATTCAGGGCTGACTTCTACGGACGAAGATACGAAGTTTCTTCAAATAATCCAAATAAATCGGTAACTTTTCATCGCGCGTTAATAAAAGGAACAAATATTTTGTTTTTTCTCTAAATTTGTGTAACTTTGCAGCCAAAACTGGAAGACAGAGGCGATGGATAGCGGAAAAATGGTGCTCATGGGTATGACGCTCGCGGAACTGAAAAGTGCCGTGAAGGAATTGGGCATGCCTCAGTTTACGGCCTCGCAAATAGCACAGTGGCTCTATCAGCAGCACGTTGACAGCATCGACGAGATGACGAACATCTCGAAAGCCAACCGGGAGAAACTAAAGGAACAATACGAGGTGGGTGCAATGAAGCCGATAGATTGCCAGCGCAGTAAGGACGGTACTATCAAATACCTCTTCCCTGTTAGTTGTCGTGCCATGACAACAAACGAGACCGAGGGTTTCGTAGAGACCGTCTTTATCCCCGACAAGGATCGCGCCACGCTCTGCGTATCCTGTCAGGTGGGTTGCAAGATGAACTGCCTCTTCTGCCAGACGGGCAAACAGGGCTTCGAGGGCAACCTCACCGCTGCCGACATCCTAAACCAAATCTATGCCCTGCCAGAGCGGGAGCAGTTGACGAACATCGTGTTTATGGGCCAGGGTGAGCCAATGGACAACCTCGACGCTGTGCTCAGGGCTACGGAGATACTGACAGCCGACTACGGTTGTGCCTGGAGTCCCAGACGCATCACGGTGAGCAGTGTGGGCATCAGGAACAAACTGAGGCGCTTCCTCAATGAGAGCGAGTGCCATGTAGCCATCTCGATGCACTCTCCCCTACCCGAGCAGCGCCAGACACTCATGCCGGCAGAGAAGCAGATGAGTATTGAGGAGATTGTGGGTCTGCTGCGCCAGTATGACTTCTCGCATCAGCGCCGCTGTTCGTTTGAGTATATCTGTTTCGCAGGGCTCAATGACACCACCACCCATGCCCGCGAAATTGTGAAACTGCTACAGGGACTGGAGTGCCGTGTGAACCTTATCCGCTTCCATGAGATACCTGGTGTGGATCTCCCTGGCAGCGATGAGAAACGTATGGAGGCACTGCGAGACTATCTGACGGGACATGGGGTCTTTACGACCATCCGCGCCAGCAGAGGACAGGATATCTTCGCCGCCTGCGGCCTCTTGTCAACTGACAAGAAATTAAGAATGAAGAATTAAGAATTAAGAGATATGGAAGAAAGAAAAGTACGCGTGGCTATCACACACGGAGATACAAACGGTATCGGCTATGAGATCATTCTGAAGGCTTTCGAGGATCCCATGATGCTCGAATTGTGCACACCTATTATATATGGTAGTCCCAAGGTGGCCACTTACCACCGCAATGCCATGAAACTGAGCACCCAGTTCAGCAACATCAGCAAGGCTGAGGATGCCCGTGAGGGGCGACTCAATTTACTGGCGACCTTCGACGATGAGGTGAAGGTGGAACTTGGCACCCCTACCCCTGAGTCGGCAGAAGCAGCCCGCAAGGCCCTGCAACGCGCCAAGGAAGACTTGAAGCAGAACCTCTATGACGTGCTGGTGCAGGCTCCCGTGGTGAGCAGTAACACGCCCGACCGTGAAGACCGTTCACTACTGGTAATGTTTGCCGATGATATCCGCATCGCCCTCGTCACCAACCATCTGCCTCTGAAAGAGGTAGCCCAGAGTATCTCGCAGGAGAAAATCATCGAGAAGGCCACCCTCTTCCACACCTCGTTGAAGCGTGACTTCCGTATCAACAACCCGCGCATTGCCGTGCTGGCACTCAACCCGCAACCGGGCACCGAAGAGAGTGACATTATCAAACCCGCCATCGAGGCACTGGAAAAGAACAGCATCCAGGCCTATGGTCCCTTCACCGCCGATGACTTCTTCGGACAGCAGATGCAATACGGCTTTGACGGTATTCTGGCCATGTACGACGACCAGGGCAACGTCCCCTTCAAAACCCTTGCCACCGAGTTCGGCGTGAAGATGAAGACGGGCTTCCCCTTCGTCATCACCACACCCGACCACGGCCCTGCCTTCGACATCGCAGGCAAAGGTGAGGCCGACCCCGCCTCACTGCGCCACGCCATCTATGCCGCCATCGACATCTTCCGCAACCGCAAGGATTATGATGACCCGCAAAAGAACCCACTGCCCAAACTCTACCACGAGAAACGGGAGGACGGCGAAAAGGTGCGTTTCATCTCCAAGAAGACTGAGCAGGAATGAAGAAGAAATACCAGAACGCCTTTTTCATCTTTGGCCTGGTCGTGTTGATCATCATGGTGAGCCAACTCGACTTCAAGGAAGTATGGGAGGGACTGACGCATGCCGGATACTGGTTTCTGGCCGTCCTCGCTCTCTGGGGCTTCCTCTATATGTTCAACACCTCATCATGGTATCTCATCATCAACAGCATCGGCAATGAGAAAGGATTGTGCAAGAAGAGCGGCATCGGCTTCTGGTGGCTCTACAAGATCACCGTCTCGTCGTTCGCCCTGAATTACGCTACACCTGGCGGACTGATGGGTGGCGAGCCCTACCGTATCATGATGCTCTCGCCGAAGATTGGCACTCAGAAAGCATCCTCGTCAGTCATCCTCTTCGTAATGACACATATCTTCAGCCACTTCTGGTTCTGGTTCCTTTCCGTGTTCCTCTATGTCCTCACCCAAGAGATGACAACACTCGCCTGTATCATGCTGCCCATCATCGCATGCTTCTGCATGATGGTCATCTGGTTTTTCCTCAGGGGCTACAAGAAGGGCATCGCCATGACAGGCATGAACCTCCTGAGCCATTTCCCGATTGTGAAACGGTGGGCACTGCCGTTCATTGAGCGCAACAGGGAAAAACTGGCTAGCGTCGACCAACAGATAGCCGCCCTCCACAACCAGAATCCGCGCACCTTCAAGGCCGCCGTATTGTTGGAGTTCACCTGCCGACTGGTGTCTACTCTCGAAATCTATTTCATCCTGCTCGTCATCACGCCCGACATCACCATCCCGCAGTGCATCCTCATCTACGCCTTCACCACCCTCTTTGCCAATATGCTCTTCTTTATGCCGCTGCAATTAGGTGGTCGCGAGGGTGGTTTCCTGATGTCCACCGAGGGGCTCGGCATGACGGCTCAGGCGGGTATCTTCGTGGGACTGTTGGTAAGGATCAGGGAACTCATTTGGACGGCTATAGGGCTCCTTCTCATCAAGATTGATAAAAAAGCAGCCTGATTTCAAGTTAATTTCTGCCAAAATTGCAGATAATTCGGAAATAATGTGTAATTTTGTCAGCCGAAATGAAGACATCAGAACTTCAAAGCATCAAACAACGGTACAATATCGTGGGTAACTGCGAGGCATTGAACCATGCACTCGACGTCGCATTACAGGTGGCGCCGACAGATCTCTCCGTGCTCATCATCGGTGAGAGCGGTGTGGGTAAGGAAATCATCCCCCGCGTCATCCACGACAACTCCCCCCGAAAGCGGGAGAAATACTTCGCCATCAACTGTGGCAGCATCCCAGAGGGCACCATCGACTCAGAACTCTTCGGACACGTAAAGGGCTCGTTTACTGGTGCCATCAACGACTCACCGGGTTATTTCGGCGTGGCCAACAAAGGGACGCTCTTCCTCGATGAGGTGGGTGAACTGCCTCTTGCCACACAAGCCCGACTGCTGCGCGTATTAGAGACGGGCGAATATATCCCCGTAGGTGCCACTGAGGTCAGGAAGACCGACGTGCGCATTGTGGCAGCCACGAACGTCAATATCCGTCAGGCCATCAGCGAAGGCCGTTTCCGTGAGGATCTATACTACCGTCTGAACTCCATCCCTATCCAGATGCCGCCACTCCGTGAGCGCGGCGAGGATATCGTACTGCTGTTCCGGCTCTTTGCCCTGCAGATGGCAGAGAAATACAAGATGGACCGTGTGGTGCTCGACGAGCAGGCCAAGCAGATAATCATGCGCTACAAATGGCCGGGCAACGTGCGACAGTTGAAGAACATCACAGAGCAAATCAGTATTCTCTCACCCGAGCGCACCATCACCCCGGAAATCCTCGCACGCTTCATCCCACAGGATCAGGAGACCACACAGTTGGCTACCATCCATAAGGAGGGTGACCACTCCTTCGAGAACGAGCGCGAGATTCTCTACAAGATTCTCTTCGAACTGAGGGGCAACGTGAATGATATGCGCCGTGAGATGGGAGCCCTCAAAAAGCAGATTGAGGAGGTGCAAAGCGGCAGCAAGCAGACCGTCAGCGACAGTCTGCCCTCTACCCAACTTGCCCCCATCCAGCCCATCACGCCTATCACGCCTGCCCTCGAAGATGCCGAAGCAGAAGAATACATCGAGCCCGAGAAAGAGCCCGAAAACCTCAACCTCAACGACCTCGGCAAACAGATGCTTGAAAAGGCCCTGGAGCGCAACAAGGGCAACCGTAAGAAAGCCGCTCAGGAACTGGGCATCAGCGACCGCACCCTGTACAGACGACTCAAACAATATGGACTGGAAAAATAAACTTCGCATCGCCCTCTGCGCAGCCTTCTGCATAATGCTCAGTGCCTGCTCCGTGAGTTACAAGTTCAATGGAGCCAGCATCGACTATACGAAGGTCAAGACCATACAGATAGCCGAGTTCCCTATCCGGTCCAGTTATGTGTGGGGACCGATGGGACCTATCTTCAACAATGAGTTGAAGAACCAGTTTGCCGACCACACCAAACTCTCTCAAGTAAAACGTAACGGCGACCTGAAACTGGAAGGGGAGATTACCAAATACGAACAGCGCAACAAAGCCGTGACAGCCGACGGATATTCTGCACAGACAGAACTCTCCATGACCGTCAACGTGCGCTTTACCAACAATAAGAACCACGATAAGGATTTCGAGCAATCGTTTACGGCACAGCAGTCATACGACTCTACCCTGTCACTCAATGCCGTTCAGGAAGACTTGGTTACACAGATGGTGAAAGACATCGTTGAGCAGATATTCAACAAAGCCGTAGCAGACTGGTAAAGATGGACGTCATAGAACTGATACACCACCCCGAGCACTTAGACCGCGACACACTCTATGAGTTGCGCTCGCTGTTGGCATTGTATCCCTACTACCAGACAGCCCGTCTGCTAATGCTCCAAAACCTCTACCTGCTCCACGACCCCACCTTCGACGAGGAACTGCGCCGAGCCGCCATCTATATCACCGACCGCCGCGTGCTCTTCCAGATGATTGAGGCCGCACACTACCAGTTGCGAAAAGTGGAGCCAGGCAACAAGACGCAGGAGCCAGGCAACCGTACCCTCTCGCTCATTGACAATTTCCTCGAATCAATGCCCCAAGAAGGCGACAACAAGGACGAGAAGAAAAAGAAGCGCAAACCCACGCCAGCCGATGCTGCTGTCGACTACGTGGCTTACCTGATGGAGACCGAAGGCGGATACGAACAAGACGACAGCGTGCCAGAGATGAAGGGGCAAAACCTCATCGATTCATTCATAAATTCTGACAAAGGACGTATCATACTCAGTGAAGAGCCCCAATACACCCCCCAACTGCCTGACAGCAACGCAAACGATGAAAATGCAACCGACGAGGGGTATTTTACCGAAACTTTGGCCCGAATTTATATAAAACAGGGCAGATATTCGAAAGCACTTGAAATTATTCGGCGATTATCTTTGGTTTATCCGAAAAAAAATGCTTACTTTGCAGACCAAATACGTTTTTTGGAAAAGTTGATTATAAACAATAGTAAAAATAAAAAGTAAAAAAGATGTACACATTATTAGTAATTATCATGGTGATTGCAGCACTGCTCATGATTGGCATCGTGCTCATTCAGGAATCAAAGGGTGGCGGTCTTGCCTCTCAGTTCTCTGGCTACAACCAGATTGGCGGCGTCCGCAAGACCACCGACTTCATCGAGAAGACCACATGGGGCATCGCTGCCGCTATGGTCGTCATCAGCGTGTTCTGCGCATACGTTGCTCCCCAGAGTGCAGGTTCTGGCTCTGTGATGGAGAACATCGAAGTGCCTGCCACCAATCCTAACAACCTGCCTGGCTTCGGTGCCAGTCAGCAGAAGGATGCAGCAGCACCCGCTGCCGAGGCACCTGCCGCAGAGGCTCCCGCTACTGAAGCACCCGCACAGCCTGCGAACTAAATTTTTCTGAAAAAAGTACGGGAATTATTTGGTCAATTCAAATATTTCCCGTACCTTTGCACCCGCAAAACAGAAAAGGTCGCGCATTTGTTCTCAAACACGGTGCCCGTAGTTCAGTTGGTTAGAGCGTCAGATTGTGGTTCTGAATGTCGACGGTTCGAGTCCGTCCGGGCACCCTCCTAAGAAAATCCCTGTAAGTCAAGAACTTGCAGGGATTTTTAATTCCCGCACCTTTCAATTTTGATGGAACATTGATGGAACATTTTTAGGTTGTTCCATCAATTTAATAGAGTTTGTGTTCACAAAGAGCCATAATAATCCAAATACATTCATCCCTTTATGATTGGTAAAATCAGTTGTTATCATTGGTATTTATTATTAATGACCCATTTGCCTTCCTTGCGCCCACCTTCACGAGTGAGAACACCCAATTTCTTCAGTTTGGCAATATCCCTTTCGATGGTTCTCTCATTGACACCATCCTTTTCCGACATCTTTTCCGACATCTTTTCCGACATCTTTTCCGAAATCTTTTCCGAAATTGTCTTTGCAGATAAGAAAGGATTAGCAATTATCATTTCAACTATCACTTTCTGTCTGTCAGTTAGTTCTTTTAGGCCGTCTTTGGGGCCATCTTTTGGGGCATGATTATCTTTACTGGCTATGTCAGCAATGATATTGCCAGCAGCCTCATGGCAGGGGATGGTGATGCGGAAGAAGGTGCGTTCTTCATCCGTAACGACGACAGCGCGAGGTGAACCATTGGCTTTCAGCACATTCTGGATGGTAGGAATACCAGTGCTTCGTCCTTCGGTCAACTCCAATTCCTTCAAGTATTCACCCAAACGACGGTTGCGATAACGCTTAGAGATTAGCAACTCACCCCGATTGATGTCAGCAACTGGGATGCTGCGGTCTGGCCCACCTACGTTCTGGATGGTAATACCCTTTGGTTCCACCGTTATCACCACAGGCTCCCATTCCCGATAGTCGCGATGATATAACGAGTTTGTAATACTTTCCTCTAATGCTTGGTAGGGATAGGTATAGAACTTGATACTGTGGTTGTCATTCTTGGGCTTGATGATGGACTGCATCACTACCATACGATTAAGATACTCCAACGTTCGCTCAATGATCTGTGTCACGGAACCAGTAATGACAGGGGCTTCGTAGAGATTGTTGGGATTTACCAATCGACCTTCAGGGAAGAATACCACTTCTACTTGTGTCCGCTTGAAGAACTTACTTGGGTTCTCACAAAACATCATGGCGGCTACATTCCTCAGCATACGGTTCTCCGATGGACCCACATATAAGTCCATCTGCTCCAGAATCTCGCTCAATGGTCTTTCGTATAACTCATTAGCCAGTTTACTGCCAACCTTCACCAAGTATTCACGAAGCAACAACGTAGATATATCCTCTACTTTAATGTCAGGATTCCCCCTTTCGTCAAACGGCACACGACTGGCCAGTTCACGCAGTTCGTCCAGCACCTCGCCTTTGGCAATGATACTACTCGTACCACTCCGAATATAGAAGTATTCCTTACTACCATTCTTCGCTGTTACATTCTCGGGGACAGAATATGGTCTATTGATGCCTGCAGGACACCATATAACGAGTACTTGTTTGCCATCTACCTCTTCAACGCTTGTCCTAGGCATATAATATGGTGACATCTTGTTGTTATAGCTTACCATTTCCTGAAGAATGCCGTCAATCTTCTCTACGGGTACACCTTCCACGGGGCGGATAGCCATTCCCGTATCATCATCGCTATCCACTCCAACCAGTATATATCCACCACCAAGATCGTCGAAATCATTTGCGAAAGCACACACGCTATGGTATATGCTCGCAGGATTCCAACCCTTTTTGAATTCAATCCTATTGGACTCTATCTTCTGCTTGTTTAGCAGGTCTTCTATGTTAATTGCTAGTGCCATAGTCTATTTTGTTTGCAAAGCTAACTAGTTTTTTGCTACTCCCTCAATTTAAGTTCTGTTGATATTTGTGCTGACACATCATTGTCAAGAAATGCTCTATAGCTCTCACCACTTTTCGAAGTTCTTATGACAAAACAAGACCCTCTATTAGTCATATAAACAGGAAACAAATTGCCATGGCTATCTTCCCATGTGAATTTTGTCTTGACACAGTTGTCTGTTTTGGTGACCATTTCATTTCTTTGTGTATATCTGTTCTTATTATATTGACATCCATTTACCCAAGCATAGTAGATTACTATAAAAACACCTATAAATATAATTACTTTTTTCATATCTTATTGCCTAAATGAGTCCTTTAAATACGTTTTTGCAGATTAAACTTCATATTTTAGAATTTGACATGATTACAGTTTTAAAACTGGCGGTACGGTCATACAATCGTTATTCGTTTTTTTATGTGATTCTTTTAATTCGTCAAAAGAATCAAATTCAAATGACATATCACCATTGTTTATTTTCTCCTTTCCTACTATACTATGAAATAATGCCCATTTGTTTCCCGACCTCACTGCTACATCCAAGAGATTCGCACTATTGTTCTTGTCTTTTATAAAAACGCATTCATCATAGTTTTCCTCTATACGAATATCGTATTCTCTTAGCTGCCATTCTGTATCGTTGTTGCGGCATTTGAATTTTTGCCATATTCCATATTTATTCTCTTTGCAAAGAATCATTCTTTTACAAGAGTAGAACTCACCTTTTGTGTTCAACTTACAAGCAAATTCTTCTTTAATGGAATCATATTCATAAGGCAATAGTACGGTTTTAAAGTCATTTGCAATAATGCCATATTTCCCATTTGTTTTCATCATATAGGTACAATCTTCCATTGGATTCAAGGAATTGTCATAATATTCATTAACAACTATGTCATCATAATCAAAAGGAAATATAAATACACCAGTATCTATTTTAAATAAAGTGCATTTTTTATTTTTCCATACAATAGCAATATCAGAAGAGCAGGCTCTATCTTTCCCTTCATATGCATCAGTTGGTACTATTAGATCATAGTCTGTTGGTAAAATCACATTCTTATCTGGATTGATAATACCATATTTCCAATTCTTTTTAATAACAAAACATGTTAAAACCTTACATTCTTTTGTAGGACGACCATCCCAGGAAAAAACAGGGATGATTTCATCTGCTTCAACTGAAAAAGACATATCTCCTTGAAAAGTACATAATCCATTTTTCCTATATACCAAACAGTTATCATGATAGTTAAAAATTCTATCCCATCTTTCACTATCATGTCCTTGAAGCTTCCATCCACTGTTCTTCTTTATCGGATATATCCCGAAATGGTCAGGAAATCCTCTATATAAACTATCCTCCTTAGATAAGTATTCTATATAATTGGGATTTGTGCCTACAGATTCATCATTTCCTATCTTCTTCTCCATCTCATTCATATAAGAGTGAACACCATAGCGATATAGGTTCCCACTCAAATCGACCGAATTGTATTCACCAAACCTTTTGACTGTAGCCAAATTGTTAGAATTAAAATTCCATGCGTAATCATAAATGAATGGGATGATCTCATTTCCTGCCTTATCAATAAAACCATACATGTCGTCAATTCCAATATGTTGATGAACAGGAATTAACTTCCCCCTGCCATCATAATTAGCATCAAGATACTCTTTTACAATGGAGAAATTGGATTTTGATATGACAATAAAAGTATTATCATATCTCAATAAAAGTGTTTTCTCATTATCCCCTACATAATCAAACCATCTTTCATACTTGATATTCCCATCAATATCTATAATAGTGGTTTTTTCTCCATTAGGGAACAGCTTTTTTACAAGAGCATAGCCAAAGTTAAAGTTTTCAGCAAAAGAAAAAATAGGTTTTACAACTACTTCATATTGACTATTTATATAGCCATATCTATTGTTATAGCAAAAAATAGCTCTTTGATTATAGAATCGCAAAGATGAATCACTTTTCATTTTTTCTAAAGTCTCTGCTATGAAATAGTTGTTTGTTGTCAAGTCTTGTAAAACCTGAGTATCAGCAGAACTTATCTTTAGTTCATATTTTTTTAGGTAATTACCTTCTGCATCTTTTACTTCAACAAGATAACTTCCTGTCTCTAATGAGACTTTAAGCATTCTACCAGCTTGTACTTCACCAACCAATTCCATGTCAACGAAAATCTGGCAGCTATTTTCGGAAATGAATTTTACGATTGCCATTATTATTTATTTTTACTTTGGCACATTGATCCAAAATCATTACTAACAATTATGATTCATTGTTAGCCTTCTATATTCAACAGAATAGTCAGAAGCAGTTTTGTTGTCTCTTATAATAGAAATATTTTCTTCGTTTTTAAATTCTGCGTTAGAAGACCAATTGTATGAACCAGTAATAACAGTCTGATTGTCTATAACACAAAACTTATTATGCATTATTCCCCCCTTTGGCGACTTTATCATTTTTATGGGTACGCCAGCCAAGTCAACTCCATGTCGACGATTAATTCCATCATCGTAAATCGCAACCTTTAGATCAAGACCTTCTTTATACTTTTCTATTAATTTATTCCCCAACACATCATTAGTAAACCATGCCATTACAACTGTTATAGATACTCTAGCCGCATCCAATTCTTTAAGAATATTGTTTTGAATATCTTGAAAATGAGCTTCGGTCTCGGAGTCGAAGTCGTCTTTGTTTTGTATGTCACCAATTATCATAAGGTGCCCGTCATGATTTTCAATAGAGAAATGTTCAGGTTCTAAAATCGAGTTAAATTTGGATGGAAGTAAATCTCCCATACTCGCCATTTTAACAATTATATTCGCTAGATTGTTTGTCCCATTGGCTTCAGAAAGTCTTTTAGAAATATATTCTGATTTAGAAGGCCGTTGACCATTGGGTTTGCCAATATCAGGAAGCCCAAATGAATCGTATACGTCACGAGATCCATAACTATTAAAGAATATAACCCATTTGGATCCACTTAGTACATCTTTAATACAAGTTGCTATTTGATTGATGGCAAAAAGAGTTATTTTCATTTCTTACTATAAATTTAAAATGTCGAAATTATATGCTTTAAGTTGCTAAATGATGAGGAAGTTTAGAATGCAAATTAATGAAACTAACATTATCTTTTTCAAAAACAGATACTATATACTCATCTTCCCACGGAGCCCAATAGTCTGTATCTGCTTCTATCTTACTGTATATTGTGGGAACTAAAACTTCACCTTTTTCATTTATGCACCCATATTTGTTGTCAATTTCAACCACGAATACCCAAGTCCCACTGCAAAGGACAAAAATATTGTTATATATTTGTTCTGTGATTATTTTTCCTGATTTGATTTCGCCTAGAGCGTATGTGTTACCATTCCCTATTTTGAAGAATTTTCTTTCTAAGGTGGTTACATTATTCAATTGAGTTATAACATGCTTATCAAGTGGTACTATTTCTATTCCATAGTCATCGATAATGCCATAATTACTTTCTTTTCTTATGATATAGTTATTATCACAAACAATAATTTCATCATATTCATCTGACAAACGATTGTTATTTGCACTAAAAAGTTGATAATGATTTGCATGTCTTAAAACAAAAATTGTATCTCTAAAGTCCATTCCGCGTTTTATACGTTCGATACTATCAAATGTAAAAGGTAAAAGGACTTTGTTTTCACTCAAGTTCGCAATTGAGAATTTATTTTGTTCTTGTATAATACCTAATACTGGTAGTTTCGTGTAGATGTCAATAAAATATTCAGGTTGAATAGGCTCTATGTAATCATATATATTTGGAAAAATCACTTCGCCATTCTTACTGATTAAACCATACTTTCCATTCTTTCTCGTAATAAAAGTATCAGGAAAATAGTCATCAAATCCAAGCCCGATTACACATCCATTAGCAGGAAAAATGTAACAATTATTAAATATTAGTTTCTCTTTATTCTTTAGATATTCAACATTGCAATTATTCCCAATTCTATATGCATAACAGCCATCGCCAATAAATAATATTTTGTCACAAATAATATGATCCTCAGAAACAATTGGTTCATTTGCTTTATTATTGATAGTTTTTATAGTTAGTATCCATTTTTCATTAAATATATTGGGTATTACAGTTTTACAAACGTGCTCTGATACATATATTTTATTCATTTCGGCAAACATGTCAATTTCGCAGAACAAGAGATCTTTGGGAGTAGATAAGGTAAACTCACAATTTGTAACACACTCCCTAAATGAAAAGTTTTTGTTGTTTATGAAACCACAAATACCCCAGTATGATGCTTTAGCAAGACCTGTATCTTCAAAATTCCATACTTTGTCAAACAGGAGAGGGACTACTTCATTTCCATTAAAATCAATAAAACCATAGAATTCGTCAACGCCATCTATTTTGAATACAGGAATAATCGGATGTTTGTAATCATAACCCGCATTATAGTACTCCACAACTTTATCGCATTTCGTTTTGGAGTACACAATGATTCTGTTATCTATGCCTAAAAGAATGGTGTCATCTGATTCTCCAATATAATCAAACCATCTATTGAAGAACATATTGCCTCCACTATCTATCATCGTGGTCTTTCTTCCTTCAGGAAAATCACGAACCACGAAAGCCTTATCATCAACAAACTCATTAACTGAATAATAAATTGGAGGAATAACTACATTCAATTTCTTATCAACGAAACCATACAAACCATTATGGCAGAAAGAAGCTCTATCACAATGAAAGACTAAAGATGAATCGTTCTTCAAATTTTCAATGATAGTATCAAGTTTATCGTCAGTCCCATCTATTTTCTGTAGTAGTTGATTATCTGAAGATTTTATCTCCATATCATACTCTTTGATAAGGTGACCTTCTTCATCCTTTATTTGTATAAGGTAGTCACCTGTTTCTAATGTTACCTTCAGCATAGAATTTGGTGTTACCTTACCAGCGAGTTCCATATCAATGAATATCTGGTAATCTTTGTCTGATGCGAATTTTGCTATAGCCATAATGAAAGTCGTTAATTATCTGTTAAACAGATTCCATGAATTTCTTGTTGAACAATTCTTCTATACCGACATCTAAGAGTTTCGAGATTTTGACCAAAGTCTCAATATCTGGTTGTGACGAATTCGTACACCATTTGGAAACAGTAGATGGACTCACACCAAGTTCTTCAGATAGCCATTTACTGGTTTTCTTCTGTTCCACTAACACTAATTTCAGGCGATTTACGTCTTGCATACATTTCAAATTTTTAGTTTGGGTGTAAAGTTAGTGAAAAATCTTCAATCAAAATCATATTTGCTTATTTTTTTAGAGTTTATTAAGCCTATTACAGCAAAAGATGCGGCTTAACACCGCATCTTTCATACAACAGTTTTAAACTGTTCATCTCCCAAGTCCCTTTTTCTTGGTTCCATCCCAGTTGGTCAACTCATCAGCATTACCGTTACTGCCACCAACCGACTGACCGCCCATCGAGACGTTCATCTCTGAAGCCAGTTGACCAATACGGAGTACGGCAATGTCCCACATATACTGTGATATAGAACCGACAGTTTCCTCAGCCATCTTTACAATACCATTTGCGGCAGTCTGACGCTCAGCCTCACTACTCGGGTTGAGACCTTTGAGTTGGCATTGAGCTATAATGCCTTGTCCGATGATTCGTTCATCATCTCGACTGAAGATTGATGCAGTGCTGTGAGCCCAAGCATTGAATGTGTCTATAGCCTTGTCAACTATCCTGGTCAGGAATGACCACTGGGTAAATGCATCTGTGGCACCAGACTGACGAACGAAACGCTCCATCATCGACAGCTTATTCTCTGCATTGTTAGCACGCTGCTCCTCACGATTGGCACGGGTCATCTGCTCTTGGGCCTTACGCTCAGCTTTGGCAGTCTTCTCCTTTTCACGTGCAATAGCATTCTCATCCAACTGAGAGACACGATTTCTTAGTCGTACATTCTCCTCCTCGGTCTTTGCAGCAAGGGCTACTTTCTGTTTGGCATCGAGATACATCTGCTTACCCACGTTATTAATCCGCTTTTTATGGAGCTTGGAAACACTAAGCAACTGTTGTTGAAGAACAGTAACTATCTCTTTGGCCTTAGCATTACGCTCCTTCTGCCATTCTTCTCGTTTCAAGAGAGGAATAGGGGTACTGATTTCCTTGTTGATACGACGCAGGGCATCGTCAACAAGATCCTGAACAGTCTTAACTTCATCAGAACCCTTCATTGAAAAGGTCATTTCTGCAAATGGTACAGGATCAAGAGACTCTTCTGGAACACTGGTGGCAGAGAGTAAATCATCAATAGCCTTCTGGAGTTTGGTCAACTTATTACTATTCTCCTTGATGGTCTCAATAAGCTGCTTCGACTCACTTTTCTTGCGTTCCGTATATTCTGCAACCTCTTTGGCACGTAAAGTCTCCTGTTCCGCCTTGAAGGTATGAGCATCACGCCATTTCTTATCACTCTTCTTGCCTCGCTCCATTTTGAGCGTGTTAGCCAACATATCCTGAAGTTCCGACATATCATGACGGTTTAGATTAATGCACTGGCCAGTCTCATGGTTAGTCCAATCGAAAACATAGTGGGCATGATAGTTCCATAGAAAGATAGTTGTTCCTTCCTGGGAGTCGAGAAACTTCCCTTGCTGATGATCCTTATCCGTCACCAGATGCTCATGTCCTTCGTCAAGATGAGCATAGATAGCTTTGGTCTTGATACCCCAACGCTGCTCGATTTGATAAGCTAAAGTCTTCATCTGTTCCATTGTCGTGGACTCTGTAATAACTGCTACACCTTCGCGGATAGGCTCAGCGTTATTCGGCATTTTCTTGGGTTTCGACAAATCCTGTTCCCATACAGGAACAAGTTTTGGAAGTCCTGTAACTGGGTCAACAATCGGGTTACCCGTCTTTTTGTCGTAAGCAGGCATTGTCAATTGTTTTCCATTTTCATCAAGCTTTGCTTTACGGCAGAAGTGATGGCTGGAATATCGTTCCTTTGCCTTACGAATCTCATCGGCCACAGATTTGAAATCGTTGGCTTCCCAATATTTGTTAAGGTGTGAATACTCGGAATGAACATGCTTCATTTCTTTCTCGCGCCTGTTGTGCTTCTCTGCACCATATTTGGCGGCGCATACATGTATGGATGTCTTCTTAGTCATATTGTATAAAATTTGAAATTATGAATGATAGATTTTATGTATTTCAGAAGATGCCTTGGTGGCAGGCTTTCTGACGAGAGGGTCCAGGGAGATTGTTTCTCCATGGTCGGATTCTTAGGGCTGACAGTCCTAAGCGGGGGTCTGGGGAGGGTCACTCCAGCGGTAGGGTTCGAAGGGGAGAAGCCGCTCCCCTCGCGGTACTTAGGCAGAGCCTGAGCGGAGTCCAGAGAGGTCACTCTGGCACACAAGGGTTGACATAACCCTTAGTGTGCTACCTGATTTCCGTTAGAAACAGTCGGGCTGCGCACCGTAAAGCGCAGGACGACTGTAATGACGGGATGAAGGTAGAAACTTCGCAACGCGACAGACAATCGCAACTCTGTTGCGTCGGAAGGGGGTATAGGGGGCAGCATAGCCCCCATAACGACCAGTACCTTATTGATGTTGGCTTGCATTGGGCTGTGGTGTTCTGAACGATGGATTCCTGTAGGGAAGAATAAGCATCATCTCATTGAAGCGGTCGGCTATTCTGTCGCCATAAGTAGATCGAATCTGTGCTGGCGTCAGGTTGGTCGTGACCATCGTAAATAGCATTCTGCAATAGCGGTATGAAATGAGGTCAATCACGGGAGTGACACGATTGCCATAGTTCATCAGCGTCGGTTCCTCTTCACCAAGGTCATCGATACCAAGCATATTGGCATTTTGAATTTGTCGGTATTCTTGAGAGTCAACTTTAACTTGGTTATAGATGAACTTAGCGCTCTCGACTCTCATTCCCCATGTGTCAAAAGTGGTATTACCATTTAAGGGGATTTTGAGACTTTTTATGAGATTCTGCAAAGCATACATCATAGAACTTTTACCATTACCTACACCGCCACACAGCAATATGCCAAATTTAGTAGTAGGCTCTGTGAACATTCTTGCAATCTGGACTATGTGACCTTGAAGTTCGTCACTATCGCCAAAAGTTCTGCCACGCTTCTCAACCTCAACTTGCAAAGCTGCTTCAATATACAAGGCTGCATCCTCGGTTGGCATGGGGAATTTAACAAACCCCATTGTAGTCTTCCGGCCGGTTAGCTGAGATTTCAGCAGAGCCAGCTTTTCCATTACACTTTGATTCTTTTCCATAATTCTTATTTTTATGATTATAGTTAATCCAATTGAATGCATATTGGCGGCAATCCGCCTCTTCTTTTCCCTTACATCCCTTTTGCTCCAGCATATCAAAGAAATCTGTGAGTTCTTGGCTCAGTGCTTCTGCATTGAGAATAATCCCATTCTTGGCAAGTTGCGATGACAAGACCTGATGCCAAGAACTATCATTCAGGAGTTTTGGTCTGAGTTCTGAAAGAGTCAACACAATATTTGAATTGGGCGAGGGAGAATTATCTTCTTTCACTTCTTCTTTATTGTTTTCTTCTTTTATATTGGAATGGGGCAACGATTGAGACAATTTTGGAGGTAACGACTTAGTCAACTCTAGTGTCAATGTTTGAGACAACGGAAGAGTTAGCGACATTTCTCCATCAGTACTTGTGAGACAGAGTTTGTACAAAGCAGGCTTGCCTTTGCCTTCTCCTTTTGAAAAGCCAATCAGTCCTCTCTTTCTCAGACCATCCCTTGCTTTCATTACGTTCTGCTTAGAAGTATTCAGCCGTGCCACCAGCATCTGGGTGCTGACCTTGAAAGGTGTCACCCAGTGCTGACGGTTGGCTTCATACAGCAGGTAGAAGTAGAGGGCACTCTCACTCAGGGAGCACGGGTCGTTCTCGTTCTCAAACCAGAAATGGTTCATGTAGTCATAGATACCCATCACTCACCAACTTTATATCCACTTTCTTTGACTAACTGTAATGCAAGGTCTGCATCCACAAGAATCTTACGCTGCACCTGAGTAATGGCATCATCGATAATACCACTATTCTTAATACGTTGGGCTGTGGACTTACTGCATCCAAAAAGACTTGCAATACCATTGATTCCCTGCACATATTTCTTGTTGGAGGGCTGGTTATTGCCATCGACTGAGAGACTTTCCATAAGGACATGTTTTAGCATATACTCATGGTCTTTGCCCGTGAACTGCCAGAGTGGTTTCTCTAACAGTTCCTCATATTCTGGATCCTGCTCCTGATTTACGGTCTTAGTGATAAGGCTAAGGGCAGCAGGATTCAAATTGCGTCCTGTGGCAGCATTGCCAAGGAGCATTTTGCCAACAGCTTCATAGACAGAAGCATTTGACGCTTGTTGCTTCGAAAAATTCTTTTTATACATATTGGTATACTATTTTATTTTCATTTTTGCCAGACGGTATCACCGAGTGACGTTATCTACACACTTTTGCATCTGTTCGAACTGGAATGCGGTGGCAAAAGTACTTTTTTGAAAATAAATGAGGGGTTGTATATACCAATAGCAATTAAGCCAACCCTTTCTTAATGCTTATTAACACAAAAAACGGGTAAGACAGCTTCAAATAGCCTCTTACCCGTTCATTTCTGATTACTCAGTTGTAACTACTAATCCTGGTCAATCGCAGTAAATAGCGGTAGCCATTTCTTAATGACCTTGCGAGCCTTTTTCCATTTAATCGTATTGTACTCCTTGTACAACTTGTATTTCGTGTCGTCAAGGAGAATATTGGCATGTACCAACAGCTCAGAATACCTTGCCTGTGGTTTAGTCAGTCCCTTAATGTCTGCCAAAGGATAGGCTTCTACCAATGAACGATGGAAAGCCTCGTAATCTCTGCATGATATATGGTCAGAAACTATCAACGAGTAAAACAAGTAAGCCAAGGAAACTGTTTCCTGCTCTTCCTCCAAAAACTGCTCAATCAGTTGAGTCACGGCTTTCTTGTTCCCGATACACAGTTCTTCCAACGTTCTGAAATCGGCCTTTCTTCCACCTTTCCCCATTGTCTTTGCGAGTGTAGAATCAATAATCTCTGCTGTTTCTTCATCTTCTTCCTGGCGTAGTTCTTTCCATTCTGCCTTAGAGTTGTAGCCATGAGAAACGCTCGAACTGACGAAGCTCCTTGTCAGGTTGTCTGCCATCATCTGGAAATCATATCCCAAATTGGCATTGCTGATGATTTCCGTAAGCTTCTTCTGCATCTTCAATAGTCCTTTGTCGAAAATCATGAAATAGCTTACAGAATAAGCAAGGTTATAGTTTTGCATACGCTTGTTTATCAGATTCTCTATCAGTTTTGGCACAGAAATCAGAGCGATAGACATTGTTGTATAAACGAATATTCTCAGAGTCTCTTCATCATTACCATCTTCTGTGAACATATTTACAATGTAATTTCTGACCCTCTTGGGAATACCATCAAAAAACAAGTCAGACATCTTTTTCGAAAACAAGACTTCTCCAGAGTCCATTTTTTCAGGATTGCTGTTTGAGTGCAACTTTACTTCTCCTGTTGACAAATCGACGCCAAAGCAATTATCCCCTTCAAGGCATGTGTCCAAAACCGTTTCGTATTTGTCCAATAGACTTGGAGTTTGCATATCGTCTGTATTTGCAAAGAAGTATCTCCATACCTCTTCTGTCTCTTTGGGAGTATTGTCTGCAAACACTCTGAAAAGCTTTGAGGCAAAATCGATGTTCGTTATAGACATCTTTTCGAAGTTCCTTAGAAACTTCTGATATGTGCTGACGTTGTTGGTATGCCAGGAATTTACTTTCTCCCTTATAGAGAAATTAATCCTCTGATCAATTTTGTCGACCTTTGATAAATCGACGCTATATCCCTTTTTCATCTCTATGCTTTCTTGTCTTTTTTGCCAAGCGGACTTTCTCTGCTATGCGGTCTGCCTGTTCACTCACACCCACCTTGATATAGTTCTCAAACACTTTTTCGCTCTGATGTCCGCTCATGGCCATCATCTCACGTGTATTAAAGATTCCTTGCTTGTAGAGGTTGGTTATACCGCTACGACGGGCAGTGTGGGTGGAAATCAAGTCATACTTTGGCATAATGACCTCTCCATGACTATTACGCTCGAACAATGGAGATCCATTGTGTTCTTCTGCGTACTTTTTTAACTTGCCATATTGGCTCCGTTCACTATCATTCAACTTTGTGCCCTTTTCAACCTTCTTGCCCCATTTTACGAAGTTCTCTTCGCTCTGTTTTTGGCGCATATCAATCTGAGTGACATATTTTTCGGCAAGTGTAGGAACTGTTTTAGAAAGCCTTTTCAAAATATGCTTCAGATGATGATTCATCGTCCGTTTGTCAACGGTAGGGAAATGATAATGATACTTGTCGCAAATCTCAAACAGACGGTCATCAAGGATTGGCACCTCAATATATGTGCCAGTCTTTTGCTGATAGAGGCTAATAACGGGAGTGCCATTCTCTGTCGTCTTGAAGTTTTCACGAGTGTAGAATCCGTAATCTGAGAAGCGTTGGCATGAAAAGTTTCCAAGCAAGAAAAGGTCACGCACTTTATCGTCAACACCATCAAGCGGCATTTCATAGAGTGCATCCAATTCTTCTTCTGTCAGGTATAACTCGGCCTTCTTCTCATTGTCCTTTACCACTCGTTCTTTCCATACTTTCAGGGACACGGCATTGCTGTTGATGCCTTCTTCGGCTGCAAGATTGCAAAGTTTCCTGAAACAAGTCACGTTTTTGGAAATGGTCTTGGGCATCATACCTTTCTTCTCCAAGAATGTGGAGAACTTATCTGCAAACGGCTTAGTGATATCATCAAAAGTCATATCTGCCGGGGTGTACTCACGAAGGTATCTGCCGAAACTTACCCAGACGGTCACAGAAGAATCTTCATAATGTTCCCCATTATGATGAAGAATGTCCTTGTTCTTGATGCCATTCAGAAAGTACTCATAGAACCCGATGATTGATTTCATGGCATGTTTCTTCTCTGCAAGTTTTTCTTCACGTTCCTGCCGTTTCCTATCTGCAATGTCCTTAAAGACAATCTTCTCGACTGCAGCATTCAATATCATTGAGTTGATTGGGGAGTTACCATCTTCTACGACATAATGTACATCATCTATATCTATTCCATTGACGATAGCATCATTGATGGATGCCTCTATCAGAGCCAGCTTGTCAGATAGTGCTTTGCCGTCCTCTGTCTGACGATAGCTCTCCCATATTTTAGGAGATTTGTTGACACGTTCCCATGTCTGGATGTCCACTGGTACATTTGTACACACCAATGCTCTTATCTTTGGGGTACGCTTGCGTACTTCTATATATAAGTTCGCGCGACCCTTTGTTTCCTTTGTCCTAAGAAAGTATTTTTTAGCCATGTTTTCTTTGTTTATGATTATCGGTTGCAAAGGTACAAAATAATTTTGAATTGATGGAACATTGATGGAACATTTTTAATTCTTCGTGGATTTTTGTGAAACTTAGAAAATCTGTAAATAATTATACTTTGCTGATATACAGTATATTACAGCAACTTTGCAGGATCACTAAAAATTATCATGACGGTTCGAGTCCGTCCGGGCACCCAAGAAAAAAGTCCAGCAAGTTGTTTTCTTGCAGGATTATTGTTTTGCTTGAAGTCAACACCCCCTATCCTATCGGAGTCATCAATATCAAAAACCGATTCGTCGTTGCTCCTTACCCGATATTCTTTCGTTATCACAATGAAGAATCAATGACTTAAGTTTGTAATCTGCTGTGCCATGCAGGATGGTGTCGATGGCAT
>Ga0310691_10001361_pt1 | contig 37474 bp, 26 predicted proteins | sample 176DNAGHGlowgp2_FD_203887 | JGI IMG/M metagenome (GOLD analysis project Ga0310691, IMG submission 203887) | Sheep rumen microbial communities from Palmerston North, Manawatu-Wanganui, New Zealand - 1766 DNA GHGlow gp2 (v2) (version 2) | ecosystem: Host-associated > Mammals > Digestive system >... | reverse complement strand
ATCGCGGCCGGGGCCGAAGACCACATCCTGGGCGTGCAGGCCAACCTGTGGACCGAGTACATCACCACGCCGGAGCATCTGGAATACATGCTGCTGCCGCGGATGTGCGCCCTTTCGGAAGTGCAGTGGTGCGCGGCCGACAAGAAGGACTACGCCCGCTTCGACGCCTCCCTGGACCACACCTTCGAGATACTGGACGCCATGGGTATGAACTACTCGCTGGACTGCCGCGGGCTCATCGGCCTGGACCGCCAGCCCGCCCGCACCCCGGAGGAAATGGAAGAATACCTCTCCAAGAAAGACTGGGGCTGGTAGGACCTCGGACAAACTCGGCCCAGAAAAGGGTGACGCGTAACTAGCTGATAATCTGCTATTTACGTACGTACAATCCTCTGCGCAAAAAGCGCAGAGGATTGTACGTAATTACTTGTGTGACAGGGGCTTAACAGCCACCTGACGGAGGGGTTAGCCGACGGGAATGGGACGGTGGCGGAGAAGCAGCCACGCCAGCGCGCCATAGAGAAGAATCCATAAGGTGTTGACCGCCAGCCGGAGGGCCAGGCCGGGGATGAACGCCGGCGTGCTGACGAGCAGGATGCCCGCGTAGGCCACGCCCATGAGCACAAAGATGGCGCCGATACGCTTCCAACTGTACGGGATGGGGTAGTATTTGGCTCCCAAGGCGGCACTGATGACAAACATGGTAAGATAACTGGCCAGATGCCCGAAGGCCGACGCCCAGTAGGAGTAACGCGGCATGAAGACGATGTTCACCACCGCCGTCACCGCCAAGCCCGCCAGCGTTATCCAGATGGCCATGTTGGTTTTGCCGGAGAGTTTGTACCACATGGACACGTTGAAGAGCATGCCCAGCAGCATGTAACTCAGCAGCATGATGGGAACCACGCCGATACCCACGCGGAAATCCCGGCCCAGCAGCAGCGAGATGATGTCGATATAGCCGATGACTCCCAGGAACACCAAGCCGCAGAACGCGGTGAAGTACTCCATGACCACGGCATACAGTTCCTTGGAGTTCTTGTCCCGGGCCCGCTGGAAGAAGAAAGGCTCGGCCGCATAGCGGAACATCTGGATGAAGAGGTTCATGATGACCGCCAGTTTCACGGCCGCCTGGTAAACGCCCAGGGAAGCCTGCCACTGCGCGGAGGAAGTGTCGAAGAAACGGAACAGCACCCGGTCCAGGAAATCATTGGCGACGCCCGGCAGGGCGGCCACCATCAGGGGGATGGAGTACACGAGCATGCGCCTGACCACCCCGCTGTCCCACACCAGTTTGAGCCGGACCATGTCCGGGATGAACAGCGCCAGGCACAGCACGCAACTGATGAAGATGGCAAACACCGGGTACGTGAAGTCCGGCCGGGCAGGATAGACAAAAAACAGCACCAGGTTGGCTCCCGTCTCGGTGAGAATCTTGACGGTTTTAAGGATGGCGAACTTCACGGCCTTGTGCTCCTGCCGCAGTTTGGCAAAGAGGATGGCCGTGATGCTGTCGCAGAACAGGATGCCCGCCACATACAGGATCAGCCGCTTGTACCCCTCATAGCCCAGCGCGGCCGATATGGGGCCGGAAAACGCCACCATACAGGCCAGGAAGGCCAGGTTGAGGCCGAAGACGGTGAGCAGCGCGCCCGAATACACCTTGCGCGGGTCCTCTCCTTCCTTGTTGGCAAAACGGAAGCAGCCCGTCTCCAGGCCCAGCACCAGCACCACCTGAAGGATGGCGATATAGGCCATGAACTCGGTGACAACGCCATACTGCACCTGCGTGAGCATGCGGGTGTAGATGGGCACGAAGAGGAAATTCAGAACGCGGGCCAGAATAGAACTGAATCCATAGATTGCGGTCTCGCCTGCAAGTTGTTTGAGCGGATTTTTTGCCATATCACTACAAAAATAACTATTTTTGCAGAAAAGTTCAGTTACTATGACAAAGAAGTTCCTATATTTCGCCATCGGCCTGGCCCTCATCGCAGGGTGCAAGAACCGGGTCAAGAACGCCCAGCCCCAGGACGAGGCCGTTCAGGAAGAGGAAATGACCGTGGAACCGGCCGATACCGCAGCCGCCCTCAAGGAAGCCCAGACCCTTCCCGAGGAGCCCCTCTTCGACATTGTCACCAACATGGGCACCATCCGCGTGAAACTGTACAAGGACACGCCCCGTCACCGCGACAACTTTGAGAAACTGGCTCTCTCCGGCTACTATGACAGCACGCTTTTCCACCGCGTCATCAACGGATTCATGATCCAGGGCGGAGACCCTTTCACCAAGGATACTGCCAAAGTGGCACAATATGGCGAGGGCGGTCCGGCCTATACCATCCCGGCCGAAATGCGGGACGGCGAGGGGAATCCCCTGCACCGGCACAAGAAAGGAGCGCTGGCCGCAGCACGGGTGGGAGACCTGGCCAATCCGTTCAAGGCCTCCTCGGGCTCGCAGTTCTATCTGGTCCAGAACCCCGACAACTGCATTCATCTGGACGGAGAATACAGCGTTTTCGGAGAAACGGTAGCCGGCCTCAACGTGATTGACAAAATCGCCGCCGTCGCCACCGACCGCCTGGACCGTCCCAAGGCCGACGTGCGCATCCTTTCCATCCGTCCCAACAAAGAACTCAACGAAATGGAGAAAAATAAAGAGTTTGGCACGGAATTCGCAGAAAAAACAGACGAATAGTTTTTTTAATAGGTTAAGTTTTTAGGTTAGAATGAAGAACGGTCCTTGCTGGGAAGCACGGACCGTTCTGATTGAAAACCACCTTTATACACACTATGGAAATCACACTGAAAAGACAGGAAGTTCCGGTGCTTCTTCTCACCGGATATCTCGGAAGCGGCAAGACAACCCTCCTGAACCGCATCCTCACCAACAAGAAAGGCATCAAGTTCGCCGTCATCGTGAATGACATCGGCGAAGTCAACATCGACGCCAGCCTCATCGAGAAGGGCGGCATCGTGGGCGGCACGGACGATTCGCTGGTCGCCCTCCAGAACGGCTGCATCTGCTGCACCCTGAAGATGGACCTGGTGGCCCAACTGGCCGAACTGACATCGGCCCGGAAGTTCGACTACATCGTCATCGAGGCCAGCGGCATCTGCGAGCCGGCGCCCATCGCCCAGACCATCAGCACCATGCCGGCCCTGGCTCCGCAATACACCCAGGGCGCCCTGCCGTACGTGGACTGCATCGCCACGGTGGTGGATGCCTTGCGCATGAAGGACGAGTTTGAAGGCGGCGCCGCACTGGAAAAGGATGATATCGGCGAGGATGACCTGGAGCGCCTGGTCATCGAACAGATCGAGTTCTGCAACATCGTCCTGCTGAACAAGGCCGCCGAGGTAACGCCCGAAGAACTGGGCAAACTCAAAGGCATCGTGAAGAGCATCAACCCCGGTGCCAAGGTGCTGGAGTGCAACTACGGAGACATCGACCTGGACGAACTCATTTACACCGGGATGTTCAATTTTGACGAGGTGGCCACTTCGGCCGCCTGGATCGCCGCCATCGAAGGCGAGGAGGACGAGGACGAAGAGGCCGAAGGCGAAGCCCTGGAATATGGCATCGACACCTATGTCTATACCCGCCGGCCGGCCCTGGACCTCAACAAATTCGACCACATGGTCGCCACCAAATGGCCCGGGAACATCATCCGCGCCAAAGGCCTCTGCTACTTCTCCAACGATATCGACAAGTGCTATCTCTTCGAGCAGGCCGGAAAGCAGAAGAGCATCCGCGACGCCGGCCTGTGGTTTGCGACCATGGAACCCGACGAACTGCAGGAAATGATGAACCGGGACCGCAAACTCCGCGCCGACTGGGACCCCGAGTACGGAGACCGGATGCAGAAGATCGTGTTCATCGGCCAGCACCTGGACAAACCCGCCCTTGAGAAACTGATGGACAGTTGCCTGGCCTGACGGTCATGGGCAAAGCATGGAATCTTTTTTTGCAAAAAGAAAAAAAGTTCCTATATTTGCAGTCCCGTTTTTGCGGGACTTAAGCTTGGAGAGATGCTCGAGTGGCTTAAGAGGCACGCCTGGAAAGCGTGTATACTCCAAAAGGGTATCCCGAGTTCGAATCTCGGTCTCTCCGCAAATCAAGGAATGGCATCGCAGCGCAGCTGCGGTGCTTTTTTGATGGCCAGCCCGTCGAAAACTTGTTTTCGTAAGGGGTGGGCAGCGAAAAAGCACAGAGGGAACGTAGTGACCGGATGCCATTCCCGATTTAAGCGGCCCCGCGGGAGCGCATCGAGATAGCGCAAGCGCAGCGCAGCGGAATCTCGGTCTCTCCGCAAAAAAGACAGCCAGCCGGCTGTCTTTTTTTTGTGGAGAGACTTGCGGTCCACGTTACCCCCTCCCTAAATCCCTCCCCTCGGGGGAGGGACTATTTTGGGCGCATTAATATAAAAAGCCGAACAACCAAAGGGGAATCTTATTTCCTCGGCCGAATTCTACGCCGTCAATGGCCAGAAAACTGTTTTCTATATCCTTGATTTGTTCAAAGCTCTTTCCGGGGCCACCAACTTCGAACAAATACTTTTCGTCCACCAGAAAATCTCCCTTTGCGGGATAATACACGTTGTATACTCTGCTCAACTGGTTATAGAAGAAGGATTCTCTTATGGTTCCAATCTCCGGATTGCCGGACAGGGCATACATGAGATTGGAATTATCCAGGAAGACTTTGTCCGGGGAGGATATTTTTTTCACGGATTTGGGTTTGGTCTTGAGTTGGCCGATAAGGGCAGCCCGCTCAAGAAGGTCCATAAGCTTAAGCCCCTGCTCCCGATTGGTCTCCAACTGATTATAAATCTCTTCCATATTGGGGATAAAAGGGACCTGGGCTGCTATGATATAGAGCAACTTCTTAAGTTTCTGTATAGTAGCATACTCCACTTCGGTAACAGCCGGGATGTCCTGCTCAATCACCTGGCGGCAGACCTCGGCCAGGCGGTCGTTGAATCCTTCCGGATCTTCCTTATAGAAGGGGTAATAGCCGTGCTTGAGGTAATCGTTGAAGTAGTTCAGGACATGGATTTTGTTGGTGATTTCCGTAGCTATTTCCACGTGACGGGTTAGGATATCCTCCAAACTGACCTTTTCCCATGACATGATGCCTTCAAAGGCAAGGTACTCACGGAAAGACATTCCATGGACCGTGTTCATGGAAGTTCTTCTGGAGAGATCCACATTGCCCTCGCCAATCTGAAGCATAGAACTTCCCGTAAATACGACATTCATCGTAGGATAGTTGTCATAGATATTCTTGATCCCCCACTCCCAATTCTTGTATTTATGCACTTCGTCCAGGAAGAGATGGGTACCACCGTGGATATAGTGGTACTCAACCAGGTCGTCCAGGCTGTTTCCGTTGAACCAGATATGGTCCAGCGAAGCATAAAGGATCTTGTTGTCATCGGTGAACGACTCCTTGATATGCTGCTTGAGGAGCGTGGATTTTCCCACGCCCTTCGGGCCTTTGATGCCGATTATCCTGGGCTTCCAGTTGATGTGGTCATATATCTCCCGTTTGAAGTCAAGGCTGACTTGCGACACCAGTCTGTGCGAGTTTCTGTAAAGTACGTCCGGATTCAGTTCCATAACTCAGTTCGTTTAATCACCGCAAATATACAAAACAATCTTGAAAGATTGAATTTTTAAAGAAAAACAACCTTGGAAGATTGAATTGGCGAGTATTTAATCTTGTTTCGCTTGACTCTTTAAGCAGGGCTACGGCTCTATGGGAGCGCCCACAAAGGAGTTCGAGAAGCTGGTGCTGTAAAACAAAAACGCTCACCGAAGTGAGCGCTTTCTAAGGTGATGAGATCAATGCACGGTTATTCTGTGACGGGACGTCTTCCATATATGGCTACAAGTTGGGCTTGGTCCTTATTGTATGAGTCAAGCAGTTCTCTGATTTCAGTCTTCCTTCCAATAATTTTGGCCATGGCGGTTTTATTTTTCCACAGATGCAATAAAATAGATTCATTTGGACAAATAAACGCGTTTTTTACCATAATTGTCGAATAATCGTCCAAATCACATCAATTTATCCCTTATTTAGACAAATAAATACTGGATTCGCCAGAAGGTCAACACAATCACCAGCCAGGGAAAAAGCCACGATCTGATTGTTACCCCAATGTTACCCCAAATTCTGTGCTGACATGTAGTATTTCCTGCATTTTTCCAAAGTAAAAAACGGCCTCCTACGGCTGTCTGAAGGGGGTAGGCGGGTATATGGTTCTCTCGGTCTCTCCGCAAACAAGGAGGTTGACTCGCCATTGAGTCAACCTCCTTGTGTTAACAGCAGGTCTTTCTACCGGGGCAGTTGGGCGCCGTAATTGGGAACGACCCCGAAGAGGTCCTTGGCCTTCTCCCAAGGATATTTGTTGCAGTACATGCTGGGGCGGACAATCTCGCTGCCCTGCTGGTTCAGGCCGAAAGCCCGGTTCACCTGATTGGCGGCGGAATTGGCGTTGTAACTCTGGGAAGTCATGATCTTCAGGGAAAGGAAGCCTTCCAGATAAGACTTGTCGATGGCGTTGACAAAGGCATCGTTCCCTTCGGGCATCTCCACGTTTCCTTCGTATTTGGGGCCGATCTGCTCGGCCTCTTCGATACGGGCGGCCGGAACGGAGATGGACGCGGCGCCCATGGAGGCAATTTCCAGGTCGCGTTTGTTGGCAAAGAAGTAGTTGTCGTACAGGTTGCTCACCTTGGCGGCCTCCATGGCCTTGTTGGATTCATAGTACACACGCTCCACACCGCAGTTGCTGTTGCAGCCGAAGATGTTGTTGTGTACGTCGATGGTGCGGATGCCGTTCATGAAACGGAAGCCCTGCCCCATATCTTCGAAAGCCTTGGTGCGGGTCCAGGTGAACAGGACGGTATTGTGGTGGAATTCCAGGGAGACTTTGTCGATATCGGCATCCCTCGTACTGCCCCTGACCTGGCAGGACGCATAGCGGCAGGCGATGAAAATATTGTTGCTGATTTCCATGTGGCCCTTGCCCATCATGGCGGCGATCCCGTAGTCGCGGCAGTTCACGAAGATGCAGTTGGAGACGCGGACATTCCCTTCCACATCCATGTGGAGGGCATATTCATCTCCGTTGGCATAACCCACCTTGGCGCAGTTGGGAGCGGCGTCCGGCTCAATGAAACGGCCGGTGAGAACTCCTTCATTGGGGGTGCCGGTAACCTCGTTGGAGACATCGGCCGCGCAGTACAGGTTGTTCTCTCCGAAGTCGAAGACAAGACCGTCCACCACCACCGTTCCCTCCGGCCCGGTGTAGCCGTACGGCCTTCTGGCATTGATGTTAAAAAGGGGCGTGGTGAAACGCTGGGTGGTGGGCTGGATTTTGGTCACATGCTTTATCACATCCCGCTCGGTGAAATCGGTGGACCATCCGCCGTAGATGCTGATGAACTTGCCCCGGTCGTTGGCGGCGTTGCCAAACCGGCCGCACTCCAGATAACCCCGGTCCATATTGCCCAGGTAATTACCCTCGGCCACCTGGATGATATCATTGTCCTGGGCCGTGTCAATCGCTTTCTGCAGGTCTTTCATGGCGGTGGAAGGCGTCAGGCCGTCGGAGCGGGCCGATCCTGTGGAAGCGCTGACATAGAATGTCCTGCCTGCGGCAGACGCAGCGGCGGCCGGAGCGGCTGCAGGCTTGGTCTCATCTCCGGCAATAGCCTCTTTGGCTTTGTTCGCCAGACTTTTCAGATTAAACTGAGCGTGAGCAACGGTAGCCGATGCAAGAAGAAACATCGCGGCTACAAGGAGTTTATTCTGTTTCACAAGGCAAAAAATTAGGTTGACACTGCTATTTGCGGCTATTCCAAGCCCCGGGCGCGCATGAGCGCGGAGGGGTCGGGGTCGGCGCCGCGGAACTGCCTGTACAGCACCATGGGCTCTTCGGAACCGCCTTTTTCCAGGAAGGTGGCGCGGAAAGCAGCGGCCGTCTCCTTGTTGAAGACGCCGTCGGCCTTGAATTTCTCCCAGGCATCCACGGCCAGCACCTCGCTCCAGAGATAACTGTAATAGCCGGCGCTGTAGCCGCTGTTGAAGATGTGGTTGAAGTAAGTGGTGCGGTAACGCGGGATTATCTCGTCAATAAGGCCCATCTCGGCGCAGACCTTCTGCTCGAAGGCGCGGATGTCCTCGGGGCCGTTGAAGGCGGCCAGGTCGGCCGACGACAACTCATGCCAGCGCATATCCAGGATGGAAGCGGCGCAAAGTTCTCCCGTGGTGAAGCCCTGGTTGAATTTGAGGGCCTTCTGAATCTTTTCCACCATCTCGGCAGGGATGGGCTCCCCGGTACGGTAGTCGTTGGCATAGGCCGACAGAATCTCCGGCACAAAGGCGAAGTTCTCGTTGAACTGGGAGAACATCTCCACGAAATCACGGGCCACGGAAGTGCCGGAAACGCTCTTGTAGTGGCACTTGGTCAGGAAACCGTGCAAGGCGTGGCCAAACTCGTGGAAAGCCGTCTGCACATTGTCGATGGTGAGAAGGCTGGGAACGGCATCCGTCGGATCGGTGCCGGGAGCCGGGAAGTTGCACACATTCACGATGACCGGACGAACGTCGGTTCCACCTTCCACGTACTGGTCGCGGAAATTGTTCATCCAGGCGCCGCCCCGCTTGGTGGGACGCACGTAATAGTCACGATAGAAAATGCCGATCAGGCTGCCGTCCGGTTCGGAGAGTTTGTAGGCATTCACCGTAGGATTGTACACTTCCACCTCGGGAGCGGGGTCGATGCAGATTCCATAGATGCGCTCTGCGGCGGTGAAGACGCCCTTCAGGACACTGTCGGCCTGGAAGTAGGGCTTGGTCTGGGACTCGTCCAGGGCATATTTCTGCGCACGGACCTTCTCGGCATAATAACTCCAGTCCCAGGCCTCGATCTTGTGGCCGGCGAGTTTTTCCATATCGGCCCTTTCCTCACGCGCCTTGCGCATGGCGGCGTCCATGATGGGCTGCAGGAAGTTGTCCACGGTGGCGGGGTCAGAGGCCATCTTGTTGGACAGTTGGAAGGCGGCGAAATTGGGATAGCCCAGCAACTGGGCCATCTCTGCGCGGAGTTTCAGGATTTCCAGGACGATGGCGTTGTTGTCCGCGGCATTGGCGTTGTTGCCGCGGGCGGCATAGGCCTTGAACACCTGTTCACGCTTGGCGCGGTCGTCGCAGGACGACATGAAATCATAATACTCGCTCACGGTGATGCCCGTGGCTTCCTTGAAGGCATTGTTCTCGGCCAACAGATTCTGGCCGAACTTCTGGGAAAGGCTGCTCAGGCGGGTGCTGATTTCCGCGAAGCGTTTCTTGCCGGCCTCGTCCAGCCCCACGCCATTGCGCTCGAAAGCCTGGTAGAGTTTCTTCACCACCATCTGCTGTTCGCGGGTCAGGCTTTCGGAGGCATCATAGACGGCCTTCACACGGGCGAACAGGGCTTCGTTCATGAGAATCTCGTTCTCGGCCTCGGTGAGTTCGGGAAGAATTTCCTCTTCGATGGCCTGCATCTCGGGCGTGGACTCGCTTTCGGACAGGTTGAAGAACACGCCCTGCACCTTGTCCAGGATGGGGCTGGCGTTCTCATAGGCCAGAATGGTGTTTTCGAAGGTGGGAGCATCGGGATTGGCGATAATCGCCTCGATGTTGGCCTTTTCCTCGGCAATACCGGCCCGGAAGGCGGGAAGGTACTGGTCGGTGGTGATCTTGGAGAAGGGGGCCGTCCCGTACGGGGTGTCCCACTGCTGAAGGAAAATGTTCTGTTTCTGATTGTTACAAGCTGTCAGCATAGCAAAAGCAGCAAAAAGGATAAGACTGCGTTTCATATCTTATAATATAGGTTTACGAGGTAATTCACCTTGGGGAGCGGAAGGGACGTTTCCGAAAGCAGCGTCCGCAGGGAGGCCGATACGCCCAGCCGGCTGCGCCCGAGCACCCAGAACTTGCCGCCCTGCAGGTTGATGGAGAAGAGCGAATCATTGTCCAGCAGTTCGGCCGACACATAGCCGGCATCCTTGCTCCAGGCCAGTCCGCCGGAGAAATGCCGGGTTTTCCCCACACAGCCAAGGCCCTGTACGGACAGGTTGGGGATAATGAGCAGCGGCAGGCGGAAGCCCACTTCGGCGCCGTAGCCCAGGCCGTCGGGCCGGGTGAGCATATACGCCGTCGTGCGCACGTTGAAGCCGTTGGCGTTGTAACTCCAGTTGATATCTCCCGACCAGCGCAGGGCTTCCTCCTCATGGAACTGGAAGCCGCCCACACTGGCCCAGATGCGCGAACTGCCGGCCTGGTACTGTGCCCCGGCCTTTCCTTGCCAGGAAACGAAAGCCTCCCCCATCTGCCGGAGCGAACTGGCCAGGGCCGCCACGTTGAACACCCAGCGGGATACTTGATAGGAGGCCCCCGCCCAGGCTTCCATCCGGCGGTCGTCGAGGTCGCGGAGGGCTATCCGGACATCGGCCCCGCCCATCACCCGCCAGTGGGACGAGATGCGGCTGTTGATTCCTCCGGCCAGATGCAACTTCTGGCTGTCGGGCGAGAACTGGCCCAAGGCCGTCAAATAGGCACTTGTCCGTGCGGAAGGGGTGTAGGTATAGCGAAGGAAGGACAGCGGCGCATTGGCATACAGGATGGCCGCACTGAAGCGGCTCTTGGCATTCACAATCTTATCGGCCCCCAGATAGGCCGAGCCCCACTGCTGCCCGGCATAGGCCGAAAGAGCCGGCGAATGGGCTCCGACATCGGCCGATACCACCCAGCCGTCCTGCATGACGCCGGTGGAATAGGAGGCCTGCGCACGCCCGTACCAGAATGCGTTGTTGCTGTACAGGCTGGCGCGGAAGCCGGTGCGGAAAGCCGAGGCCGTTCCGTCAATGCCCACCGTCCCGTTGAATCCGCCGAAATAGTCCCCCACTTCCGTCCCCTCCGTGAGGGTACTCCGGCGGAAAGACTCCGAGAGGGCGGACCCCAGCAGCGTTTTCCCGTCCAGATGCACCCCGGCCAGATAGTAATCCTTCCCCTCCACGCCCCGGGAAGCGTCCCTGAGATAGGGGAAATAGTAGCGGGAAAGGTTGCTCACGATATCCGTAGAACCGAAAAGCGCCTCAGGATGGTCGTCGGCCACGTGGGGAACCTCCTGCAGGAGCACGTTGAAGACATTCTTGACACGGCCGTCCGCCACCGTTACCTTGAGGCGCGTTTCCAGCAGGCCGGGAGCGCTGACCACCAGCACATACTGGCCGTCCTGCAGCCCGCGGGCCTCGAAACTGCCCTTTTCGTTGGTCTGAGTCCTTGCTACAGGGCGGGCTTTGTGCATCACCACCACGGTAGCCTTCTCGACGGCCTGCTTGTCCAGGCGGGAGAACACCCTGCCCTTGACCCCTCCGGAGGGAGTCTCCGGCGGAGCGGCCATCATGATGGCAACAAGCAGAGCCAGAAGGGTTTTGAACATTTACTTCTGGATATGGATGTAGGTAGGATAGTGGTCGGAATAACCGCCGATGAAACGCCCGTTGGAGAAAGTGCGGAAAGGCGTTCCCTTGTACTGACCGCTCTGCTGGGTCATGTATGGCTTCTCGAACACGCGTCCATAGTATTTCTTGCCCTGTTTGACGATATGAAAACTGCCCTTGGGGGCATTCACCAGCGCATCATTGACAAGGATACAATCAAAGATATTGGGGTCTCCCCTGTAAAAGAGGGAGCCGATTCCGTCGTCCAGCATTTGCCAGAAGGGGTTGAAGAAGTCTCCGTCCTTCACTTCCCCCACCGTCCTGCGGCCGTGAAGATACTCCGAGAGGGAGGCATCCTGCGGGTTGTCGTTCATGTCTCCCATGGCGATGCACTTGATGCCGGGGTACTTCCGGGCCATCTTTTGGGAATGCTCATAGACGATTTCCGCCGCACGGGCGCGGACATCCAGCCCTTTGTCTCCCCTGCGGGAAGGGAAATGGCACACATAGAAGGCAAAATGCTCTCCGTCGATGAGGCCGTGGACCATCAGGACGTCGCGGGTGCGGAAATCGGCCTGTTCCTTCTTGTTGTACGTCGTGAACTTGATGGAGGAATTGAAGTCGAAGGGGAGGCTCTCGCTGTCCAGCACCTTCATGCGGGCCGGGTTGTAAAGGAGGGCCACGTCGATGCCCCGGCGGTCCGGACTTTCGTAGTGTACGATTTTATAGCCTGCCTTTGCGATGGCGGGCTCCTTCACCAGGTCTTCCACCACTTCGCGGTTCTCCACCTCGGCCAGGCCCAGCACCGTGTGCCATACGCCGTTCTCTTCCCTCATGTCGGCAATCACGCGGGCCAGGTTGGACAGTTTCTTCGCGTACTTGTCGCGGGTCCATTCGTTGGCGCCGTCGGGCAGGTATTCATAGTCGTTTTTGCCCTGGTCGTGGGTGGTATTGAACAGATTCTCAACATTGTAGAACCCGATGACCTGCTTACCGCCCTTCTTCTTGGCGCAGGCCTGCCCGGGCATAAGCATGAGGGCGGCCGCAAGAATCAGAAAACACTTTCTCATTTACTTCAGGTTCCAGAAATTGTTGTCCTTGGGATGCTCCGCCTTCACTTTGGCGGCCGTCTCGGACGGAAGATTGGCAAAGAACGTGATGCCTGTCTTTTCTTCCAGTTCCTTGATGGGGAGGGCAAACTGCTTCAGCGTGGAAGGCTGGCCCTGATAGTCCTTGTGGTCGAAATAGAAGGCGGCTCCGATATAGGAATTCCCGCTCAGTCGAAGGAGGGCCTTGAAGAAGGCGTTGGGGATGGAGACCTGCTTGCCGTTGTTGTCCTTCCGGTATTCGATGGGTTTGTCCACCATACAGCCGGTGACCACATAGAGGGTGTCCGTGCTGTTGGAAGCCGCGCTCCAGGTGCGGACGGCCGATTCAAGGTCTTCCCACGGGCCGGCGTTGAAGGCTTTGTCGGCCAGTTGAGGGGCGATGTTGGTGAAATAGAACGTCTGCTCATTCATCTTGGTGGAAGCCAGGCGGTCGGCCGAGGGAAGCTGGTGACCGCGGTTGTACTTGGCGCCGCCTTTCCCATCATCATAGATGTTCCCCGCCTTGAAATAGGCCGGCTGGGCGTCTTCCGCCACAAACGGATCAAAAGCCCACTTGTCCGTACGCTGGACCGTCTTCTTGGTATAGAGGTCATTGAGCGGGTATGCCACCCACAGGGCCACCATGTTGCCGCTGTCGTACAGGAAGGAATAGTTGCGGTAGTTCTTGTCGCCGATGGGAGCGGTGTGGACATGATAGTTGGAAGGGTCCTTCACGGCCGGAAGTTCCATCCAGGCGGGAACACTCTTGTACTCGTCGCCGAAATCGTCCTTCACGATGACTTCCTTGTTCTCCGTGATGAGGAGTTTCTTGATTTCCCAGGTGGGAGTGGTTTCCGAAGTGCTCTTATAGGTAAAAGCCACCTGGATGATTTTGTCCTTGAATTTCTTAAGGTCGATGTCGCCGGAAGACTGGAACTCGAAGGACTTGCCGGAGGTCATGTTGGGGATGGCCACGTTCTCCCAGGTTTCTCCCTTGTCGGCAGAAATTTTCAGGCCGATGAACTTGCTCAGGTCTTTTTCGTCGTTGGTGTAATTGAGGGCATGGTCGAAACGGAGGTACAGTTGATTGTGCCCTTTGAGGTTGATGCGGGGGGAAACCAGCCAGCTCTCGGTCTTGTAGCGCTTTTGCGTGGCGCTCACATAGGCCTGCGCCACCACTCCGTACTCGGGGTGGGCCGCATTGGTGGACCAGATCTCTCCGGGGAAATCGCCCTTGTCCTTGTCTTCCACGACGAATTCGCCCATTCCCTTGGTGAAGTCCACCGACAGGACAGGGTCGCCCTGGACAATGGGCGGATCGTCCTCCTGCGCGGCAGAAGAGGCCGCCTGCACCACCGTCAGTTCCGCCGAGGTGGTGGTTCCGGAGATGGCGAAGATGACGGACCCCTTCCGCTCCGTGCCATAGTTCGGCTGCACCGTGAGCGTGACGGACTGGTTGTCTCCGCCCTTGCCCACCGCCGGGGAAACGCTGATCCAATCGGCATTGTACGTGGCCGTCCAGGACAGACTGGCCGACAGGCTGATGGTCTGAGTACCTCCCTCTTCCCCGAAGGAAAGGGATGATTGTCCGCTGATACGGATAGAAGGCGTCACCGGGGCGTCCGGTTTGTTGCAGGCACCTGCCAGAAAGGCGGCCAATCCCAAAAGGGCTATCAATCTTAGCTTCATCGTGATGTGTTTTGTACTAACCTACAAAGATATAAAACTTCTTCGCATAAAAAAAGCCCGTGGCTCGGTGATGAGCCTCGGGCTTTTCAATGTTTGCAGGAAGCGGCTTACTTGGTAGCCTGGATTCCGAAAACGAGTGCGCGGAAACCGGTATTGGTACCTTCGCAAGTCTCCACTTTCACAGCGGTATCGGCAGCCAGGGCCGTCTCGAAAGCCATTTCATACTTATCACTGTCCGTGACCGTGATGGTATAAGGAGAATTGCTGGTAGCACCGTCATTGGCGGCGACGTCCTGTGTGCCGATGACGTTCTCACCCACGCTGAACTTCAGCGTAGCGGGGTTGCCTTTCCAGGCCACGGCGTAATAGGTCACCTTCTTGGTGCCGGCAGGCAGGGTGATGGTGGCATCACCATACTTTTTGCCGGTGCCGAATTTCAAGGAGAACACATTCTCATAGGTGCTCTCGCCCAGCGTGACATTGATTACGCCATCGTCATAGCAACTGGTACCCAGTGCATAAGTGACATTGGTATCGAACGCGCCAAGTTCTCCGCTGGGATCTTCGGGATCCTCAGGATCCTCGGGATCTTCGCTGCCGCCTTTCTCCAGGCTCCAGAAGAAACCGCCGTTAATCTGAGGCGTTCCCTTGTAGGTGGACTTGGGGCCGAAGACGGTAAGGATGTCACCCACTTCAATGCCTTCGGCGGCGACAACACCCTTACGGGCGTCACCGGAAGCGCCTACACCCGGATAGCAGCCATAGATATAGAGGTCGTTGGTGCCGTCGGTGATGTAGATGTTGCCATAGGTATCGTTGGCGATGGACTTCACTTCGCCGGTCACACGGTAGTAACCGCCGTCTGCAGCAGCGAGGATGGTAGGAATGTCGGCCTCGGTCACAGGCGTGGATTTCTCCAGCTGGCCGCCGGTCATCTGGGCGTTGCCCTTGTATTCGCCACGGTTTCCAAGGAGGGTCACGATATCGCCCACCTTCAGGCCGGAAGCCTCGAAGTCACCCTTGGAGCCGATGCCATAGACATAGGCTTCACCGCTGTAGTCCTTGATGTTTACGTTTCCGTAAGAAGGATTGGCCACGCTGGTGATGACACCGGTGACACGGTAAACGGTGCTGCTCACAGGAGCGGCCAGGAATTCGGCCACGCTGGCGTCGATGATGGCACCCTTCTGGGAGATGGCGAGTTCGGCCGTGTAGTCCTTCTTGCCGTCGGTAGTGGAGAAGGTAACGGTAGTTTCACGGTCTCCGCCTTCGTTGGCAGCAGCGGTCAGGACAACCACGTTGTCGCTGATGGAACTCACACCCAGCCAGGACTTGGCGTCCTCGGGAATGGTCAGGCCGATGTTGTTGCCCTTGTTGGCCAGCGTAACGGTGATGTCGCCGCCTTCCTTGGGAAGGGTGGCATCCTCGGGATCGGTGGATTCGACCTTGATGAGGGACTTGGAGATATTGACAACCGTCACGTCAACCAGTTCGACGGTCCCGTTGTAAGTGGTTTTGGGACCTTCAACGGTGATTTCGTCACCTACCTCGAGACCCCAACTGAGGAAGTTCTTGGTAGCGCCCTTGGCATCCAGCGTACCATAGATGTAAACCTCACCGGTCGCATCCTGGAGGTACCAGTTGCCATAAGTGGTATTGACAATTTTGGTAACGACACCGGTAACACGGTAGTTCTTGCTGTCGGGACCGGAAATGACCTCGGCGCAAGTGGCGTTGGAAACGGTGGCCAGACCCTGGATGACATTGATGCGCTGCGTTTTTCCTCCGCAAACGATCTGGAGTTCGCTGGTGCGTCCGTCAAGGGTTTTCTCTGCAGAGAAGGTAACCGTAACTTCACCGGCTGCACCGGAGAGGGTGGAAGCCGTGAGCCAGGTAGGAAGTTCCGCCATGACGGGGGCTTTCTCGGTGCCGATATTCACGGCCTTGGCAAAAGCCCAACTGTCCGTTGCGGTAATGGTCAGACTGGCAGTACCGCCATCGACAGGCAGGGAGACGTAGGAGGTGGAAACCTTTACCTCGTCCAGATAGTGCTGATCGGCTTCTTTCTGGCAGGCGGTCAGAAGAGCGGCGCCTGCAAAGAGAGTTGCAATGATATACTTGAGTTTCATATTGTTATGCCGATATTAGATTAGTTGAACAGATATTTGATACCGATGGAGGCATACCAGCACTGGGACAGGGAGTGGTTGGAAGTCCAGGTCTGGGTGCTGCCGCTGATGGCGGAAGGAGTGGAATAAGTGGCATAACCCTGAGCATCTACGCCCTCATACTTGAGGATACGGGCGTCGGTGATGGACGGATTCATATACTTGGCCACGCCCCAGCTGCTGTTGAACAGGTTCAGCAGGTTCTTGATGTCGAAACTGAGCTGCAGGGTGTTCTTGGTCTGGCCGATCTTCACGGTGAAGTCGTGCTTGTAGCTGAAGTCAACGCGGTGGACCCAAGGGCTGTACACGCTGTAAGCCTCGGCATACTGGCCCTGGTGCTTGCTCAGGTAACTGTCCTTGTGGACATAGTCCATGAAGCGGTTGGCGTCGTCCTGGGAGACGAAACGGAACTCCTTGTTGGCCACCTGGTCATCCGTAGGGATGTAGAGGGCGTCGTAGTTGTAACCGTCACCGTTCATGTCGTTCACCATCATGTAGGAGTAGTTGTAACCGCCCTTCCAGGCCTCGTAGATGAGGGAGAAGTGGTTGCCGCTCCTGTCATGAGCCGTAGCGGAAGCGACCACGCGGTCCGGCGTCACATACTGGGAGTTGTGCAGCGGAATGTAGTTGGGGCCTTCGGAGGTAGGAACATACGTGAAGGCCGACTCGGCGGCGGAACCCGGCATACCGGTGATTTCCTTGTTCACGGTATGGGTGTAAGCGGCCATGAGGCTGATCCACTCGGTAGGCTGCATGTTCATCGTCACATTGGCGCTCCAGCCATAGCCCTTGCTGGTGTTCTCCAGGACGAAGGCACTGTAGTTGTTACGATAACCGGCAGGATAGATGGGACGGTTGTCGGCGCCGTTGAAGCGGGCGAAGCCGCCTACGTTAGGAATGCTCCAGTCGGAGATGGACACGGCGTTGATGGTCTTGTTGAAGATACCTTCGGCCGTAATGCTGAACGGGAAGGAGGTAGGGAAGGTGTAGTCGATGGCGAGGGAGGTCTTCCAAACCTGCGGCATACGGAACCGAGGATCCACGGCGCAAATACCATTGCTGGCCTTGCCGTCTTCCGGAGAAACCGTGCTGGGGAATCCCATGCCGATGAGTTTGTTGTAGAGAGCTTCAACCGTGGCCTTGCCATTGGCGTCCGTCACCAGACCGCCAGCGAACTGGTTCATATCGGTCTGGGTAGCACTGTTCTTGCCCGTAGCGTTGAGCTTGGCCTGGAACTGTACCAGACCGCCGTTGGTAGGCATGTTGGTGAAGAACACCAGCGGCAGACGGCCGCTGAACAGGCCGGTACCGCCGCGCACCTTCAGGCTCTTGTTGCCAAGGACATCCCAGGTGAAACCGACGCGGGGAGAGAAGGTCACCTTGGAGGTAGGCCATTTGCCGGTATCGATATGCGTTTCCTGATAGTTGTAAGCCTTGGGATAGAACGTAAGGTCTTGGATGGCCTTGTTGGTCAGGAGGTCACCGTTGTTGAAGAACAGGCCGTCCAGACGGAGACCGTAAGTAAGTTTGAAGCGGTCGGTGGCGTTCCACTCATCCTGGGCATAGATGCCGGCCTTGTAGAACTGTACGCGGGCGGCAGGGGCCTTTTCACCGTCGTAACCGTAGGTGAGGCAGACCACCTCGGGAGCGGCACCGTTGAGGAAGTCGCTCACGGAATTATATCTATAATAACCGGTTCCGTTACGCATGTACTGGTTGTCGGCCATCTGATACTCGAAGTTGATACCTCCGGTGATCTTGTGATTGCCAAGATACCAGGTGAGGTCGTCCTTCACGTTGGCGACGGTGTTGTGAACGGCGTTGTTCCAGGTGAAGAGTTCGTAACCGAGGGCCATGTAGTTGTCGTCCTGAGCGGCATCGCCCAGGTCGCCGTCCTTGATGTCGATGAACGGGAACTCATCGGAATTGGTTCCGCGGACATCGTCCAGTTTGGAGAAGGTGGCGAGGAACTGGTTGGACAGGTTGTCGGTGAGGCGGCTGTTCAGGTCCACGGACCAGGTGTTCACCAGATTCTGCATAGAATACATGGAGTTGGCAAACGACATGGAGTTCTTGGACATACGGTTGCTGGCGCCACGGACACCACCGTCCATGGAAGTGCCGTTGGGGCTGTTCCAGACGTTGTTCTTGGTATAGTTGTAACGGAGGGCCAGATGGTGCTGGTTGGTGATGTTCCAGTCCAGACGGGCCAGGATCTTGTAGTTGCTCTCGTTGGCGGGGAAGTCGGTCCAGGAACCGGTGTCATAACCATACTTCTGGGAAACGAAGTTTGAGACACGCTCCAGGTCGGCGTTGGTGGTACGGGATATGAAGTTGTCGGGATCGGACACGCCGTTGGTGGAACCCTTCCAGCGGTTCACGATGGAGGGAACCTTGGACATTTCGGCATTGACGAAGAAGAAGAGTTTGTTCTTCACGATGGGGCCGCCGAAGGTGAGACCGTAGGTGGTGCTGCGGTTCTTGTCGCGGGCGCCGGAGATTTGCTCTCCGTCCACGGCGTCACCCTGCATGTTCTCGTTCTTGTGGTAGATGTAGGCGGTACCCTTGAAGGTGTTGGTACCGGACTTGGTGATGGCGTTCACGCCGCCGCCGATGAAGTTGGTCTGGCGAACGTCGTAGGGGCTGATCACAACCTGCAGTTCCTCGATGGCGTCGATGGAGATGGGGTTGCCGCCGCCGGGCAGGTTGGAGGACAGACCGAAGTTGTTGTTGAAGTTGGCGCCGTCAACGGTGAAGTTGGCGGTACGGCCGTCGGAACCGGCGAAGCTCATGCCGTTGCCGCCGTAAGGAGAAAGGCGGGTAACGTCGGTGATGCTGCGGTTCACAGTGGGCATGGCCGTAATCTGGGAACTGGCGATGTTGGTCACGGCACCCGTGCGCTCCTGGGCATTGAACTTGGAGCTGGGGGAAGCGATGACAACGGTGCCTTCCAGCATTTCATTGCTTTCGGCAATCTTGGCGTCCAGAGAGAAGGTCTCCGCGAGCTGAAGGGTAACGCCGGTGTAGGTGGCTTCCTGATAACCAAGGCAGGAGAAATCTACCTTGTAAGGACCGCCGGTACGCATACCCTGGATGGTATAACGGCCATCGGCATTGGTAACGGCACCGTAAACGGTACCGGAAGGCTCGTGCGTTGCCACGACGGCAGCGCCGATGACAGGCTCGCCGGCCTGGTCAACCACACGACCGGAAAGGGAGGATGTGGTCACCTGGGCATAGGCGACAGTGCCCGCAATCAACGTAGTGAATGCGAGCAGAAGGCTTTTAAAAGCTTTTCTCATAGGAGTTAAAACAATAAATATTGATACGGTAATATTCTTGCCAATTTTGGGTTGCAAATATAGTGATTTCTTTTCACTTATACAAGACAAGAGGCCGACCAAAAAGTCAAATGGACGCTGGCCGGCCCCTAAAAGGGAAATCATTTATAAACCGAAGGCTTTCTTCACCGCCGGGACGCTGTCCAGCAGTTCCCAGCCGAAGAACTGCACGATCTTGCGTTTTCCCTGAACCGTCACGGCTTTGGTGTAGGGCTTGCGGCCCATGTGGCCATAGGCGGCGGTAGGGGCGTAGATGGGGTTCTTGAGGCCGAACTTGCGGATGATGCCGGCGGGAGTGAGGTCGAACAGAGACTTGATCTTTTCGGCAATCTCCCCGTCCGAAAGGCCGTTTTTGGCCGTTCCGTACGTGTCCACGAACACGCTCACGGGCTGGGCCACGCCAATCGCGTAGGCCAGTTGCACCAGGCATTCGTCGGCCACGCCGGCCGCCACGAGGTTCTTGGCGATGTAGCGGGCTGCATAGGCTGCGCTGCGGTCCACTTTGGAAGGATCCTTCCCGGAGAAGGCGCCGCCGCCGTGGGCCCCCTTTCCGCCGTAAGTGTCCACGATGATCTTGCGGCCCGTGAGGCCGGTGTCGCCATGGGGACCGCCGATGACGAACTTGCCCGTAGGGTTCACATGGAGCACGAAACTGTGGATGAGCCGGGCCGTTTCCGGCTTCAGGGATTCCTTGAGGCGCGGGATGAGGATTTTCTCCACATCCATACGGATTTTGTTCTGCATGGCCCGGTCCACCTTGTCCTGGCCGAACTGGGCCACGGCATCGGCATAACGCATGCGGCCCAGGCTTTCCGGGACGAATTCGTCGTGCTGCGTGCTCAGGACAATGGTATGGACCTTCACAGGCTGATGGGTTTCACCGTCATATTCGATGGTGAACTGGCTTTTGGCATCGGGCCGAAGATAGGGCATCAGATTCAACTCGTTGTGGCGGATGTCGGCCAGGATTTCCAGAATTTTGTGGCTCAGGTACAGCGGGAGGGGCATGTAATCCTCGGTGTCACGGCAGGCATAGCCGAACATCATGCCCTGGTCGCCGGCGCCCTGCTCTTCCTCCCTGGCACGCTCCACGCCGCGGTTGATGTCGGCGCTCTGCTCGTGGAGGGCGCTCAGGACGCCGCAACTGGAGGCGTCGAACATGTAATCGGCCTTGGTGTAGCCGATTTTGCGGATGGTGTCGCGGACGGTATTCTGGATATCGACATAGGCCTCGGCCTTTACTTCACCCATGACCACCACCATGCCGGTGGAGCAAAAACTCTCGCAGGCCACCTTGGCCTCGGGGTCCTGCATCAGGAACTGGTCCAGGATGGCGTCGCTGATCTGGTCGGCCACTTTGTCCGGATGGCCTTCGCTGACAGATTCGGAAGTGAAAAGATAGTTCTTCATCGTATAAAAAAATTAGCCCCAGGCGATATGCGGAGGCTAAAAACACAAAACACTGATATGAAATGTAATTTTAGCATTTTTTAACGTGGTTGCAAGCAATCCAAATCTATCCACATATTTTTGGGACGGCAAAGTTAGTACACTTTTTTGGAATATCCAAAAGAATTAATACCCGTTTCGCTCCATTTCGCGCCGGAGGTCCTTGGATTTGATGGATTCCCGCTTGTCGTATTCTTTCTTACCCTTTGCCAGGGCGATGACCAGTTTGGCGAATCCGTTCTCGGCAATGAAGAGCCTGACGGCTACGATGGTAAGGCCCTTTTGCTTGTCGGCCTGCTGCAAATGCCTGAGTTCCTTTCGGTTAAGGAGAAGCCGGCGATCCCTTACGGGCTCGTGCTGGCCCCAGCTGCCCCAGTGGTAGAGGGCGATGTTCATGCCCCGGACAAAGAGTTCGTTCCCCACGAAAAAGCAATAGGCGTCCTGCAGGGACACCTTGCCGACGCGGATGGATTTGATTTCCGTCCCCACCAGTTGAATGCCCGCCGTGTAGGTTTCCAGGAACTCGTAATCGAACGAGGCCCGGCGGTTTTTGACTTGTATGGTACTCTTCGCTTTCGGCATAACAGGCTGCAAAGTTAATAAAAAGATTCTTCACTTCGTTCAGAATGACAAAATGTGTATTTTTGCAGTAATGAAACTGAACAAGACGCAACTGCTGCCGGACCGTCCCGGGATTCCGCCCATGGCCAAGATGCCGGAGCCGGAAACGCTGGACGTGGCGGCTTTGGCCGATGCCTGCCGGCAGGGAGCAATCGACCTCGTCTGCGTTCTGGGGCCCACGGCCTCCGGGAAAACCCGCTATGCGGTGGCCCTGGCCGGGATGCTGGGAGGCGAGATTCTGTCGGCCGACAGCCGGCAGGTGTACCGGGGCATGGACATCGGCACGGGGAAAGACCTGCGGGAATACGGGGACGTCCCCTACCATTTGATCGACCTGGTGCCGGCGGGGAGCAAATACAATATCTATCAGTACCAGAAAGACTTTGCGGCCGCTTATGCCGATGTGCGCTCCCGCGGGGCCGTTCCCATCCTCTGCGGCGGCTCCGGCCTGTACATCGAAGCGGTTACCCGGGCCTACAAGTTCGAAAAAGAGAACGGGCTCCCGGCGGCGCAACTTCCGCAGAACGTATATTATATAGGTACGCTGGTTTCGCGCGAGGAACGGGTGGCCCGCATCGACCGCCGCCTGGAAGAGCGCCTGCAGGAAGGACTGGTGGAAGAGATCAGGGAACTCCTGCAAACCGTTCCCGCACCGGACCTTATCTACTACGGGCTTGAGTACAAGTTCGTTACGCAGTATGTCCTGGGAGAACTTTCCTACGAAGACATGGTGGTGGCCCTGGGCAACGCCATCCACCAGTTCGCCAAACGGCAGATGACCTGGTTCCGCGGCATGGAGCGCGACGGCATCACCATCCACTGGGTCCGCCCCGCCTGACCGCCAAGCCATCCTAATCCATGGATTGCACGGTGGCGGTGGTCATGTAGAGCATACGGGAATACTCTTCGGGGGTCAGGGATGCGAACAGATAGTTCACGGGGTCTTTCACCTTCCCCTTGAAGCGTACTTCGAAGTGCAGGTGCGGGGCCGGATTGGAGGTGGAGATACCCACGGTGCCGATTTTCTGCCCGCCCCGGACACGCTGCCCCTGGGACACTTTCATATCGGCCAGAAGGCAGTAGCGGGTGGTATAGCCGTTCCCGTGGTTGATTTCGATGACATTCCCCAGGCCGCGGCGGGAGTGGATGACCGAAGAGACCGTTCCGCCGGCGACGGCATAGACATCCGTCCCCTGGGAGGCGATCAGGTCCAGTCCGTTGTGCTGCATGGGCAGTTTGTACACCGGGTTGTGCTTTTCTCCCACCGATGCGCCCGCCTGGACATAGGACATCTCCTTCAGGGGCAGGGTGAGCGGCGGGATGCTGTCCCGGCGGGTTTCCAGGTAGCGGAAAACCGCCGCGAAATTCTCGTCCACATTATGGGCCATGGCCATCAGGCTCCCGGACTTCGATGCGGCCGACGAAAGATAGAAACTCTCTGAGAGCGAGTCGCTTTCGGCAATCAGGTCGGCCGCCGTCAGGGCGTCCAGCGAAGGGGCCGGCGTCTCGAACAGTTCCTCATAAATGGCATCGTCCTTGTCCAGCAGGCCTTCCACCACGTCCCCGATGAGTTTTTCCTTTTCCCTCATGCGGGAATACCGCTCGCGGTACAGGCTGTTTTCCCGCTGCAACTGCCGCTCCTGCTGGGTGGAGAAAAACAGCGCAAAGAGGATATAAAAGACGATGGAAAGCGAAGCCGATGCCACCACGTAGCGGACGATGCTGCGCAGGATACGCTGTATGCGGGTTTCCTTTCTCATCAGTGAAGCGGTTTGCGGACCATCTCGAAATAGGCGTCCGGCTCGATGGTCAGATCCATGTAGAAGGCCGGATTCACATAATCCTTCCTGTAGATTACCTCGTAGTGCAGGTGCGGCCCCGTGATGCGGCCGCTCTTTCCGCTCAGTCCCAGGCAGTCTCCCCGCGTCAGTTTCTGCCCTTCCTCCACGTCGATCCGGGACATGTGGGCATAGCGGGTCACATAACCGAAGCCGTGGTCCACCTCCACGTGATTGCCATAGCCGCTCCGGTCGTGCTTGACCGTGATAACGGTTCCGTCACCGGTGACATAGATGGGATTGCCGGGCGGGCAGGCGAAGTCCATGCCGGTATGGCGCTTGCCGACGCCCAGGATGGGGTCGGACCGGTAACCGAAGGGGCTGGAAAGCCGATACGTGAACGGATCCGTATTGATGGGCGGAATGGCCGGGATGTGGGCGGCCAGGTCTCCGGCCGTCTGCTGGAGCGCCCAGACGTCTTCGAACGACTTCGACTGCACATAGGCACGCTTTTCCAGTACGTCCAGCCGATGGACGGCCTCCAGCAGGGCGGTCCCTTCCAAGGCGGCATAGCGGTTCTCGCCGCCGAAGCCGCTGTGCCGGACGGCCTGCGGGATGGGATCCAGGCCATAGACGCTGCGGTAGATCCGGTCGTCCCGCACTTCCAGCAGGGAGAGCAGTTCGTCGTAGCGGTCCAGCCGGGTGGACATTTGGTCGATACGGGTGTTCCAGGCGGCGTTCTGGCGTTTCAGAATGGCCGTTTTGGGCAAATCCAGGCCCAGGACCCGCACATAGAACCACATGTAAAAGAGAAACATGGAGATGGCGGAGACCACTACCAGCAGCAGTTTCCACCCTCCGTAGCGGAGATCCCCGATGTACTTTTCCAGAAAAGCCATATTTTGCAAAGATAGCAAAAATCCTGCCCAATCGCCAAAATAGGATATTTACGGGAAAAAACGTACCTTTGCAGGTTCATCGGAAATGATATAATAAAATATATGACTGCTAAGGAAATCCGCCAGAAATATCTGGACTTCTTCGCCTCCAAGGGGCACACTGTCGTGCCCTCGGCCCCCATGGTCATCAAGAATGACCCCACCCTCATGTTCACCAATGCCGGAATGAACCAGTTCAAGGACATCTTCCTCGGTAACAGCGCCCCCAAGTTTCCCCGCGCCACCGACAGCCAGAAGTGCCTCCGCGTGAGCGGCAAGCACAACGACCTGGAAGCCGTAGGCCACGACGGACGCCACCATACCATGTTCGAGATGCTCGGAAACTGGAGTTTCGGAGATTATTTCAAGCGTGAGGCCATCGACTGGGCCTGGGAACTGCTCACGGAGGTTTACAAAATCGACAAGACCAAACTGTACGCCACCGTCTTCGAAGGCTCCGAGGAAGACGGCACCCAGCTGGACGCCGAAGCCCGCGAGGCCTGGCTCAAGCACCTGCCGGCAGACCACGTACTCACCGGCAACAAGCACGACAACTTCTGGGAGATGGGCGACACCGGCCCCTGCGGCCCCTGCAGCGAGATTCATATCGACCTCCGCTCCGACGAGGAAATCGCCCGCATCCCCGGCCGCGAACTCGTGAACACCGACAATGACGACGTCATCGAAATCTGGAACCTCGTGTTCATGCAGTACAACCGCATGGCCGACGGTCACCTGGAGTCGCTGCCCGCCAAGAACATCGACACCGGCATGGGCTTCGAGCGCCTGTGCATGATCCTGCAGAACAAAAAGAGCAACTACGAGACCGACGTCTTCTCCGGCCTGATCGGCCAGGTGGAAGCCTTCTCCGGCCACAAATATGCCGAAGGCGGCAATGTGGAGGTGGCCATGCGCGTAATCGCCGACCACATCCGCGCCATCGCCTTCTCCATCGCCGACGGCCAGTTGCCCTCCAATGTCAAGGCCGGTTACGTGATCCGCCGCATCCTGCGCCGCGCCGTCCGTTACGGTTACACCTTCCTGGGCTTCACCGAGCCGTTCCTGTGCCGGCTCATCCCGCAGCTTGTGGCCGATATGGGCGAGGCCTATCCGGAACTCGCCGCCCAGCAGAAACTCATTGAAAATGTCATCCGCGAGGAAGAAAACGCCTTCCTGCGCACCCTGGACCGCGGTATCCGCATGCTGGAGGACAACATGGCCAAGAATGCCGAAGGCAAAATGGTCTCCGGCACCGACGCCTTCGTGCTCTATGACACCTATGGATTCCCCATCGACCTTACGGAACTCATCGCTTCCGAAAAAGGCTACACCGTGGACCTGGAAGGCTTCAACGTGGAACTTCAGAAGCAGAAGGAACGCGCCCGCAACGCCACCGCCAACGAGTTCGGAGACTGGACGGTCTTCGCCGACGGAGACGAGGAGGTGACGTTCGAAGGCTATGACACCCTCCAGGTGAAGGGCGCCCGGCTCCTCCGCCAGCGCACCGTGAAACAGAAGAACAAGGAATACTTCCAGTTGGTGTTCGACCACACGCCGTTCTATGCCGAAATGGGCGGCCAGGTGGGAGACAGCGGCTGCATCGAGAGCGAGAGCGGCGAGAGAATCGCCATCCTCAACACGGTCAAGGAGAACAACCTCACCATCCATCTGGCCGCCAAACTGCCGGAAGACGGCCATTGCACCTACACCCTTACGGTGGACGGGGAGCGCCGCCAGCGCATCATGAACAACCACACGGCCACCCACCTGCTGCACCAGGCCCTCCGCGAAATCCTGGGCACCCATGTGGAGCAGAAAGGCTCCTTCGTGGGGCCGGACTATTTCCGCTTCGACTTCTCCCACTTCCAGAAAGTGACGGATGAGGAAATCCGCGCCGTGGAAAACCGCGTGAACCAGCTGATCCGCGCCTGCGAGCCGCTGTGCGAAAAGCGCGATGCCACCATGGACGAAGCCCGTGCCATGGGCGCCATGGCCCTGTTCGGCGAAAAGTACGGTGACGTGGTCCGCGTGGTCCGCTTCGGAGACTCCGTGGAACTGTGCGGCGGTACGCACACCCGCAATACCGGCACCATCGGCCTGTTCAAGGTAAGGGCCGAGAGTGCCGTAGCCGCCGGCGTACGCCGGATCGAGGCGGTGACCGGCGCCGCCGCCGAAGAGGCCATCCACGCGGTGGAAGACATGCTCAAGACCGTCCGCGGCCTGTTCAACAATGTTCCGGACCTCACCGGCGCCATCGAAAAGATGATCGGCGAGAATGCCGACGCCCGCAAGCAACTGGAAGCCATCGCCATGGAGCGTGCCACCCAACTGGCCCAGGCCGTCGAAGCCAAGGCAGAACTGGTCAACGGCGTCCGGGTGGCCCGCTTCGATTCTTCCATCGACCCGGCCATCGCCCGCAATATGGCCCTTCTTTTGCAGAAGAAAGCCCAGAACCTGGTGCTCTGCGCCGCGTTCGCCTTTGACGGCAAGCCCAACCTGATGCTGATGTACTCCACCGACCTCGTCGCCCAGGGCAGGAATGCCGGCAAGGACATCCGCGAAGCCGCCAAGTTCATCCAGGGCGGCGGTGGCGGACAGCCCGGCCTGGCAACGGCCGGCGGCCGCAACATCGAAGGACTTTCCGAAGCCCTGGACAAACTTGTAGAGACAGCAACTGCCTGATTTGCATGAAAAAACTTGACCAGTTCTTGCTGAAATCGTTTGTAGGACCGTTCTTTGCGATCCTGGCGATTGTCACGTTCATCCTGGTCATGCAGTTCCTGTGGCTGTACATCGACGAACTGGTGGGAAAGGGCCTTGAGTTCAAGGTGATCCTGGAATTCCTGATGTGGGGCAGCTGCCAGACGCTGCCGCTGGCCATTCCGCTGGCCACCCTCCTCAGTTCCATGATGACCCTCGGGGACATGGGCGAGAAGTTCGAACTCACCGCCATGAAAGCGTCCGGCATCTCGCTCCTGAGAATCCTGGCGCCCATGATCGTGGTGAGCGTCCTGATCAGTATCGGCGCCTTCTTCATCGGCGACCGGCTGGTCCCCTACTCCATCAACCAGATCTACACCATGCGGGACGACATCGGCCGCACCAAGAGTGAGATCAAAATCCCTACGGGAACGTTCTACGACGGAATCGAAGGATACATCCTCCGGGTGGAGCGCCGGGACAAGAATACCGGCATGATGTACAACATCCAGGTGTACGACCATACGACCGGCAAAGGGAACACCCGCATCACCGTGGCCGACAGCGGCATCATCAAGATGTCCAAGGCAAAGGACTATCTCACCTTCCAACTTTTCGAAGGCGTGAATTACCAGGAGGAGAACACGCGGAAATACCGCGACACCACCCTGGCCCTGCAGCGCGTCCGCTTCCACAACCAGGAAATGGTGATTCCGCTGGAAAACTACCGCTTCCAGCATTCCGACAGCGCCCGCTTCTCGGAGCAGGTGCGTTCCATGGGACTCCGGGACCTCCGTCACGGGCACGACTCGCTCTCCAACCTGGTGCATGAAGGGACGCTGAAGCACATCAGCGAATTCCAGCGCCAGACCTCCGTCGGGTATCGGCAGCAACTGGACACTTCGTGGCGCTCGAAAGGGACCGCCCTGATGGATCCGCCCTCCGAAAGCCGCTGGACGTCGCTCTCCGAAAAGAAACGGGGCTTGGAGTTGGCCCGCAAGTACGCACAGCAGTACGAGAACATGGCCAACGGCCAAATCCTCGATTCGGCCGACTACACCCGCCTCATCCACCGCACCGACGTGGAAATCTGGAACAAATACACCAAGGCGCTGGTGTGTTTCCTGCTCTTTTTCGTCGGAGCCCCCATCGGCGCGCTCATCAAAAAAGGCGGCCTGGGGACGCCGGCCATCATTTCGCTGCTGCTCTTTGTGCTGTACTGGGTGGTGGACATCACGGGAGAGCGCCTGGCCAACAACGGTACCACCACCGCCTTCATCGGCAAGTTCATCTCGTCCTTTGTCCTGACGCCCATCGGCATCTGGCTCACCATCAAGGCCGTCAAGGACGCCAGCATCTTCAATATCGACCTGGTCAAGAACGGGTACAGAAAAATCAAAAGCAAATTCTTCCGCATGTTCAGAAAAACCCGCATCGTCTATATGGGCACCCCGGAGTTCTCCGTGGGCCCGCTGGATACCCTCATCAAGAGCGGCTACCGTATCGTCGGGGTCGTGACGGTTCCCGACAAGCCTTCGGGACGCGGCCTCAAGATGAACGAGAGCGCCGTCAAGAAGTACGCGGTGGAGCACGGTCTCCCGCTGCTGCAGCCTGAAAAACTCAAGGACGAGGGCTTCCTCAAAGACCTCGCCGCCTGGAAGGCCGACCTCTTTGTGGTGGTAGGCTTCCGCATGCTGCCGGAGGTGGTATGGACCATGCCCAAACTGGGAACCTTCAACCTGCACGCCGCCCTGCTGCCGCAGTACCGCGGCGCCGCCCCCATCAACTGGGCGGTGATCAACGGGGAAAACATCACGGGTGTCACCACCTTCATGATTGACAGGAAGATTGACACCGGCGGCATCATCCTGCGTTCCGAATGCCGGGTAGAGCCCACGGACACGGCGGGCACCCTGCACGACAAACTGATGGAACTGGGATCCGGGCTGGTGGTGGAAACGGTGGAAGGCCTGGTGCAGAAAAACGTGGAACTGCGCGTCCAGCGGAGTTTCATCCAGGGTTCCGAACTCCTGAAACCCGCCCCCAAGATCACCCGCGAACTCCAGCACATCGACTGGAAAGACACCACCCGGCACGTTTACAACCTCATCCGGGGCCTGTCCCCCTACCCGGGCGCCTATACGGAACTCTGTCATCCCGAGCAAAGCGAAGAATCGCCCGTCCAACTCAAAATCTTCTTCGGGGAAATGCGCACAGACCTGCACGGAGAGCCCGGAACGGTGCTCAGTGACGGCAAGACCTACTTCGCCGTGGCCACGCAGGACGGCGCCATCGCCATCACGGACCTGCAGCTCAGCGGCAAGAAGCGGATGGACGTGAAGTCCTTCCTGCTGGGCTTCCGCAACCCCACGGCCTACGTCTGCACCCCCGGCACCTCCCGGGAAGAGATGGCCAAAGCCGCTCCGAAAGAAGACGCCTGATTGCCCATGGACTCGATCGTCATACTCTGCGACGGACTGTTCCCCTCGGAGCCGTATCCCCTGTATCTGCTGGACAGCGCCGAAGGGGTGGTGTGCTGCGACGGGGCACTCATCAAGTATCTGGCCCGTTACCCGGACCGCCGGCCCCTGGCCGTGGTGGGCGACATGGATTCCCTGTCTGCTGAGCGGCAGAATGCCTTCCGCGACATCCTGGTCCCCGTGGCCGAGCAGGATGACAACGACATGACCAAGGCCATGAGTTGGGTGCTTCGGGAGCATCCCGAGGTACAGGATATCGTGATTCTGGGAGCCACCGGGCTCCGGGAAGACCACACCATCGGCAACCTGGGCCTCCTGATGGAATACACCCGCCTTTTCGACCTGGGAGGACGGAAGGTCTCCATCGTTTCCGACTTCGGGACCGCCTTCGCCGTCACCGACAGTTGCGACCTCCACCTGGGCGAAGGCCGCCGATTCTCGTTCTTCACGGCGGACAATTCCCTGAAAGTGACCTCCGAGGGCCTTCAGTGGCCGCTGGACGACGTCGTATTCGACGCTTGGTGGAAAGCCACCCTCAACCGCACCACCGAGCCCATTGTCTCCCTGCACTTCAACCACCCTTCGGCCGCCCTGGTCATGGTGGACTGATTGTTATTCCACGAATAATGCTTATCTTTGAAAAAAAACACAGTTGACCATGAAAACAGAATCTTTGCTGGGCTTTATTTTCGGAGCCGCCGTCGGTGCCGTCGCCGGCGTCCTTTTCGCCCCCGCCAAAGGCGAAGAAACCCGTAAAAAACTGATGGAAGCCGCCGCCGAAGGCTATGAAGAGGTCAAGGAGGACTTCGACGAACTCACACACGACGCCCATGTGCGCTATCGCTATGCACGCATCGAGGCAGGCAAACTCAAGAAACAGTTGATGGAGCAGGGCGGAGAACTCAAGGAAGACGCCCGCCAGGCCCTCCTGGCCCAGATTGAAAAACTGGAGGCCGCCCTCGCCAAGGAAGAAGAGGAGGAAACCCTGGCCGAAGAGCAGGCATAGGGCTTTATGGTTCCTGCAGGCGGTGAAGGTGACAAAACAGCAGTTTGCCCTCGCCGTCACGGAGGTGCATGCCGTTGCCACGGCAGTAGCGCCAGTATTTGCATGAGGCGCATTCGTCCGTCCGCATCCAGGTACGGTCCCGGTACACCTGGTAGCGATTGTTCCACACGTCCATGAAATCGTCCCGGTAGATGTTGCCCTGGCTGTAGTCGGCCCGGATGCTGGGACAGGCGGCGATGGAGCCGTCGGCCATCACCGAAGCGATGGTGATGCCGGCACTGCACAGGAAAAAATTGTCCCGGACATCGCCTTCCCAGCTACCCAGGAAGCCCTCACAGCCATAGGAAGCCATGATCCGGCCTTCCCGGCGGGTGCGTTTGATGAAATCCATGAGTGTCCGGAATTCCGCGCCGGAGAGCCTGAGTTCCGGGTCTTCGGCGGCCCGGCCCACCGGGAACACCGTGAACAGCCTCCATTCCTTTACGCCGCTTTGTATCAGCGTCTCTTTGATGGCATTTAATTCCTTGATACTGCGTTTGTTGACGCATGTCACCACATCGTATTCCACCGCGCCGGAGGCGGCGATGAGGCGGATGGCCGACAGGGCCTTTCCGTAACTGCCGGGCAGGCCGCGCATCCACTCATGCGTTTCCCCGATTCCGTCCAGGCTTACGGTGACAGCCCTCAGGCCGCTTTGCAGCAGCCGGCCGTAACGCTCCGGTGTGAGCAGTTGCCCGTTGGTAACCATGCCCCAGGGGAAGCCCAGTTCGTAAAACGCCCTTCCGCAGCGTTCCAGGTCGTTCCGGACCAGGGGTTCTCCGCCGGTGACATTGATCATGACCCGATGAGGATCCGTCTCACGGGCGATACTGCGCAGCGCCGGCAGGAAATCTTCCAGCGGCATGTCTTTCACGGCCGATTCCACCCGGCAGTCACTTCCGCAGTGCCGGCAGCGGAGGTTGCAGCGCAGCGTGCATTCCCAAAAAACCGCGGTCAGGGGATGTTCCCTGATGGTGCGGTCGTACAGGGGACGGGCCAATTCCAGTCCCAGTCTGTGCCGGAGCGAAAGCATTATTTCTTTTTCAGCCGGATATTGCCGGTGCCGGTATAACTTCCTTCATACCAGTGGCCGTCGCCTTCTGCCACTTTTTGCAAGGAAGTACTCAGGGTGGCGCTTTCAAATTCGCCGCCGTTGGCTTCACCGTCTATGTCGGTGAACTCCAACGTGGCCGACGTGCTGCCGGGCCAATTGGAACTGTCCAGGATGTATTTCCCGTCACTGTCCGTTGTAACGGTTTTATGCATGAGTTGGAGGGGGCCGTCTTTTTCGTAATTCAGATTCCCCTTCACCTCGATGCCCGGAATGGGCTTTCCGCCCTCGTCCGTAACCTGGCCGATGACTTTATACGTTGCATGCGGCTGCCCGTATTCGGCCCTCAGATTGAAAATTTCCCTGCAGCCGGAAAAGCCCAGCAGCGACAGAAGGAACCCGGCGATGAGTTCGAAAAGATGTGCAAACTTCGTTTTCATACCCTATAAATCCGGGATGGAGCGGAATCTTGCATCAGGGATGGACCAATGTGCCCACTTTTTCTCCGGCAATCAGTTTGGTGAGGTTGCCGGTGGCATTCATGTCAAACACGATGATGGGCATGCCGCCGTCACTGCACAGGGCATAGGCCGTCTGGTCCATCACTTTCAGATGCTTGGAAATGGCCTCGTCGAAGGACAGTTGGTCGTACTTGACGGCCGAGGGGTCCTTCTCCGGGTCTGCGGTGTACACACCGTCCACGCGGGTGCCTTTCAGAAGGGCGTCCGCGCCGATTTCCAGGGCCCGCAGGGCTGCACCGCTGTCGGTGGTGAAGAAGGGATTGCCGGTGCCGCCGGCAATGAGGGCCACGCCGCCGCGCTCCAGTACGGCCACGGCATCGTCTCTCATATAGTATTTTGCGTACGGCTCCATGGGGGTGGAGGTAAAGACCACGGCTTCAATACCTTCGGCCTTGATGAACATGGAAAGGGCCAGGGAGTTGATGACGGTGGCCAGCATGCCCATCTTGTCCCCGTCCACCCGGTCGAAGCCCTTGCCTACGCCCTGCAGGCCTCGAAAGATGTTGCCGCCCCCGTTGACGATGGCGATCTGCAGGCCGGCTTTGGCCGCAGCGGCGATTTCCTTGGCATATTTTTCCAGCCACACAGTATCCAGGCCTTTTCCCACAGGCCCGCCCAGGCTCTCACCTGACAGTTTGAGTAGAACGCGCTTATACATATTGTCTTCAGATTTGAAACAAAAGTACCCAAATAGTGGGAAAATTCCAAGAAAGATTCCTATATTTGCATACTTGAACAACAATTAAACAACGATAATGGCTAATTTTCTAACCTCCTCCATCGGCAAGAAGTTCATCCAGAGTGTCTCTGGTGCATTCCTTATCATCTTCCTGCTCCTGCACGGTACCATCAACTTCTTCTCGGTCATCGACTCCCAGAACGGCAATTTCGGCAAAGTAGCGGCCGACAACATGCCTTACACCCACGGAGACGGCTGGTTCCAGTTGGGCTGCGACTTCATGTCCTCGCCCGTGATCGACATCATGGTTCCCATCCTGGCCCTGGGTTTCTTGATTCATATCCTCTACGGCTGCTGGCTCAGTTATGACAACCTCAGGCGCCGCGGCGGCCTCAAGCGGTACGAGGTGCCTTCCAAAGCCAAAAACGACAGTTGGAGCGCCAAGAACATGGCGGTTCTGGGCATTGTCGTCCTGGGCTTCCTCTGCTTCCACCTCACCCACTTCTGGGCCAAGATGCAACTGCAGGAATTCATGGGCGGAGAGGCCGAAAATCCCTATTATCTGCTGATTAATACCTTCCGTCACTGGTGGGTGCTGGCTCTGTACATCGTTTGGTTCGTAGCCATCTGGCTGCACCTGAACCACGGTTTCTGGAGCATGTTCCAGACCATCGGCTGGAACAACAAGAAGTGGCTGAAGAGACTGAAGGTGATCGGCGCCATCGTGACCACCCTCATTATCCTCCTGTTCATTTGCACGGCTGTCAATGCCTATGTCGAGGCCCACACCGTCACGGCTTCCCATCAATGGACGGCTCCGCTTCTGGAAATAATTCAGGCCGGATTGTAAAAAATTTGAAAATTATCTTGTATTTATAATTTTTATTCCACATCTTTGTGGCAGATATGAGAACAAATATGGTCAATATCTTCTGGTGGCGCACTTGCAGTTCAGTCCTGTAAGTCGCTTCACCGTTGCTATTCCATACATATACAGGTGGCCTGCTGACTTACAGCAGGCCATTTTTTTGTGAATTTTCAACACTTAACAAAATAACAACATGAAACAGAAAAAGTACCTTCTGCCGGAATCCGAGATTCCCACCCATTATTTCAATATCCAGGCCGTGATGCCCAACAAGCCGCTGCCTTTCCTGAATCCCGCCACCAAAGAGCCCCTCAAAGCGGAAGACCTGTACCCCGTTTTCGTAGAGGAGTGCGCCCGTCAGGAACTCAACCAGACCGATGAGTGGATCCCCATCCCGGAGCCGGTGCGCCAGCAGTACGCCGCCTACCGTTGCACCCCGCTCGTGCGGGCCTACGAACTGGAAGAAGCCCTGGGAACCCCTGCCCATATTTTCTTCAAGAACGAGAGCGTCAGCCCTGCCGGCAGCCACAAACTCAATTCGGCCCTGGCCCAGGCCTATTATGCCAAGGAGCAGGGAATCACGAATATCACCACCGAGACGGGAGCCGGCCAGTGGGGCGGCGCGCTCAGTTACGCGGCCAAGAAGTTCGGCCTGGACTGCGCCGTTTATATGGTGAAGGTCAGTTACAACCAGAAGCCCTACCGCCGCAGCATCATGCAAGCCTTCGGTGCGGCCATCACCGCTTCCCCGTCCATGAGCACCCGCGCCGGAAAGGATATCCTCACCCGGAATCCCAACGACCAGGGCTCCCTGGGATGCGCCATTTCGGAAGCCATGGAACTGGCCCTGACCACACCCAACTGCAAGTACACCCTGGGCTCCGTGCTCAACCATGTGTGCATGCACCAGACGGTGATCGGCCTGGAGGCGGAAAAGCAGATGGCCCTCACCGGCGAATATCCGGACATCGTCATCGGCTGCTTCGGAGGCGGTTCCAACTTCTCCGGCATTGCCTTCCCCTTCATGCGCCACAACATTCAGGACGGCAAGAAGACCCGCTTCATCGCCGCCGAACCGGCCAGTTGCCCCAAACTCACCCGCGGCAAGTTCGAGTACGACTTTGCCGATGAGGCCGGAATGACCCCGCTTCTCCCCATGTTCACGCTGGGTCACACCTTCAAGCCCGCCACCATCCATGCCGGCGGCCTGCGCTATCACGGTGCCGGCGTCATCCTGTCCCAACTCATGAAGGACGGCTACATGGAGGCCATCGACCTGGCCCAGACCGAGACCTTCAAAGCCGGCATACTCTTTGCCCAGACCGAGGGCATCATCCCCGCTCCGGAAAGTTGCCACGCCATCGCCGCCACCATCCGGGAAGCCCTGAAGTGCAAGGAAACCGGCGAGCAGAAGACCATCCTTTTCAATCTCTCCGGCCACGGCTTCGTGGACATGTCGGCCTATGACCAGTACATCTCCGGAGAACTGCAGGATTACAAGATTTCCGACCAGGAACTGGCCAAGTATATCCAAAGCGCCGATGTCCTGAATCAGTAGCCTCTCCCTGTGGCTGATAAGTAATTGCCTATCAGCACAATACGTACAATCCTCTGCGCTTTTTGCGCAGAGGATTGTACGTATCTAACTGTGTATCAGGCGCTTGGCGGCCAGGGGAATCAGACCGGTAAGGTCTGGTTGCGCAGCCAGGCGGCCACATCGGCCGGAAGGCGGGGACTGAGCGTCCGGTAAACGCGCTCGTTGTAGGCGTTGAGCCAATCCCGCTCATCGGCCGTCAGGAGCGAGACCTCCAGGCAGGATGTGTCGAAATGACAGAGGGTGAGCGGTTCGAATCCCAGCCAGGAGCCGAATTCATTGTCGCCCACGGCGCGACACAGCAGCAGGTTCTCGTGCCGGATTCCATGCATGCCTTCCCGGTAGATGCCGGGCTCGTCGGAACAGATCATCCCGGGTTCCAAAGCCACGGAATTGAAGTTCTGGCGGATATCCTGCGGCCCTTCGTGGACGCCCAGGAAAAAGCCCACTCCGTGGCCCGTCCCGTGGCCGAAATTGCGCTTGGCCTTCCAGAGGGGTTCACGGGCCAGGGCGTCTATCTGGCAGCCGGCCGTTCCGCGCGGGAAAACGGCCATGGCAAGGCCGATATGCCCTCTGAGGGCCAGCGTATAGTCTTCCCGCTCCAGCGGAGTGCAGGGCCCCAGCGGAACGGTGCGCGTAATATCCGTCGTGCCAAAAAGATACTGTCCGCCGGAGTCGCAGAGATAGAGCCCCCGCGCTTCCAGAAGGGCCGACCCGCTGCGCGGTGTCACATAGTGCGGCAGGGCCGCCGAAGGCCCATAGGCCGAAATCGTCTCGAAACTGTCTCCGCGGTACCCGGATACCTTTGCCCGCAGGCTGCCCAGATACCGGGCGGCCTCCCATTCGTTCACCATCCCGGCGTGCCGGGAAACCCAGTACAGGAACTGCTCCATCACCAGACCGTCCTCCAGATGGGCTTCCCGCATCCCATCGATCTCGACGCTGTTTTTCACGGCTTTCCTCAGGGAAACCGGCGAGGTGACCGGAATCACTTCCGGCCCGTCGTCCAAGGCGCCGCGCACCGTGACATTGAGGGTGGAAAGGTCCACGCAGATACGGTCCACGCCGCTTTCCCTGAGGGAGGAAAGGTTGAAGTGGACATCCGCATAGTCGCAGATGGTGACGCCGTCGGCCCGGAGTTCGCGGAAACTGTCGGCCGTTTCGGAGTCGGGGTCTTCATAGGCGTCCTTCCGGACAAACCAGAACGCATCGTCCATGGTGACGAGGAGGTAGGAGATGACCAGCGGATTGTAGTCGATATCCTGCCCGCGGACGTTCAGGAGCCAGGCGATCTCGTCCAGGGCGGTGAGAAGGATGGCATCGGCCCCCTGGCGGATCAGCCATTTGCGAAGCCATCGGAGACGCACCTCGCGGCTTTCTCCGCTCAGGTCTTCCCCGAGGGTGATGATGGGCGTGGAAGGGATTGACGGCCGGTTCTCCCACAGGGCCGACAGCAGATCCGGCACCGCCACGACAACGGCCGACGGCACCGCCGCCCGGAGCGTCTCGACGGCCCCAACGGTCTGGCAAAGGCCGTCCACGGCGATGACCGGTTCGTCCATTTCCAGCGAGGCGATCCACTCCGGGATGGGGACCTGCTCCGGAACACGCATCTTGTGGAGCACGATTCCGGTGCCCTCCAACTGCTTGACGGCCTGAATGAAATACCGGGTGTCCGTCCACAGTCCGGCATGGTCCCGGGTGACGACGATGTCGCCGGCTTCCCCGGTAAAGCCGGAAAGCCACTCCACCTGTTTCCAGCGGGCGGCAGGATATTCGCTGGCATGAGGGTCGCTGCCTGTCAGGATGACGATGTCCCATCCGTTCTCCTGCATGAGGGCGCGGAGGGCTTCCACACGGGCGTAATTGACATTTTCCATGGCCGATTAGCATGTTATTTGCACAAATATAACTATATTTGTCAAAATAATAAACTGAAGCACTATGGTAGAAGATCCCCTCGAAAGA
>Ga0310691_10001359_pt1 | contig 37500 bp, 27 predicted proteins | sample 176DNAGHGlowgp2_FD_203887 | JGI IMG/M metagenome (GOLD analysis project Ga0310691, IMG submission 203887) | Sheep rumen microbial communities from Palmerston North, Manawatu-Wanganui, New Zealand - 1766 DNA GHGlow gp2 (v2) (version 2) | ecosystem: Host-associated > Mammals > Digestive system >... | reverse complement strand
GAAGTGCAGGAATGCTTTGAAAATTTTACTAAACAAGTCGACAAATCAAAATTTGGCGTTAATCATATATGGTTTAAAATGCCAGCTTAAGTATTTAAAACACATAAACTACAGGGGGTAAGTTTATGACTATAAACGAATTGAATTTAAAACTGAATGAAGTAGTCGCTGAACAGTCGCACCCGGAAAGTGCGAAGCTTTGTCGTGCTTTGTTGGAAGCTTGCATAGACTTCATTTTTGAAAAAACTAATACTAAAAAACCAAAGAATGCTTCATTATTGGAGCTGATAGATAGCCCAGTAATTTCCGCTTACATAGATGATGCTGAAATCATTAGCACACTTCATTATGTTCGTATTCTCGGAATGAACGCGCAGCATGGCCGAAGTGTGAGAAAAAAAGAGGCCCAGCTTTCACAGAATAATATCGCCTATTTTGTTGGTCTTATAGAGGCCAAGGAAACAGGTGCCCTTTCGACTTACAAAAAACCCCCATATATGAGTGAGTCGGCTACAAGACATCTTTATATTGATTTGTACCTTAAAGAAGCGGGATGGGATGTCCTGGATACTGAAAACGTTGCAATGCCTTCAAAAGCGGGTATAGAGATAAAAGTCGATGGAATGCCTAACTCACAAGGCATTGGTTTCTGTGATTATGTTTTATATGGTTCAGATGGGAAACCGCTTGCTATAGTAGAGGCTAAGAAAACATCGGAATCCCCGGAAAAGGGAAGACATCAGGTTGATCTTTATGCCGAATGTATGAAGAAAAAATACGGATATAAGCCGGTTTTGTATTATACGAACGGTTATCGCACGAGGATAATAGATGGTATATATCCGGATAGAGATGTAATGGCATTTCATTCTCAAAAAGATCTGGAATTGATGATCCAACGAAGAGATAAGGGTGACATTACAGACTTAAAGATAAACGAGGATATAACCGGCCGTCCTTATCAGAGAATTGGGATAACTAAAATATGTGAATGGTTTAATTCAAAACATCGCCGTGGCCTTTTGGTCATGGCTACAGGTACTGGCAAAACAAGAGTGGCCATATCATTGGTTGATATTTTGTCAAGAAATGGATGGGTCAAGAATATTCTCTTTTTGGCAGATAGGACTGCCCTTGTAAATCAGGCTAAAAGAAATTTTGCAAAGTTAATGCCGGATATGAGCATTTGTGAATTGTCAGCAGCGGGTGAAAAAGATTACAATGCGCGCTTAATGTTCTGTACTTATCAGACCATGATAAACTATATCGATGCAGAGGATAAGCGCTTTTCAACCGGGCGTTTTGATTTGATAATTATAGATGAGGCCCATCGTAGTATTTTTAATAAATACGGAACTATTTTTAAATATTTCGATAGCCTTCTTGTGGGATTAACAGCTACACCCAAAGATGAAGTGGATGCCAATACATATCATATATTTGGTTGTGAGGCTGGAATCCCTAATTATGATTATTCTTTGGAAGATGCGATCCATGACAAGTACCTTGTCGGTTACTATGTCATAAACCGTACATCTGACATGGTTGAAAACGGCATAGATTTAAATAAGATATCGGCCGATGAATATGATCAGCTTGAAGACTATTTGGATGAGGATCCGCCAACACCCGATTTTAATATTTCCGGAAACGAGATTTTCAAGTATCTGTACAACAAGGATACGTGCAGAAAAGTTTTGGGAGAATTAATGCAATATGGGCTTCGTGTCGAGGGTGGAGAGACCATGGGCAAAACGATCATTTTTGCTTATAACCATATGCATGCACAAATGATCGTTGATTGCTTCCATGAAATGTACCCGGAGTATCCGGATAACATGTGTCAGCTTGTAGATTATTCAGTCAGCTATGGAGATGATTTGGTTATCAAGTTTGATGAAGACCCTGTTTTTCGTATAGCCGTTTCGGTGGATATGCTGGATACAGGTGTAGATATTCCGGCTATATTGAATCTGGTGTTCTTTAAAAAGGTTCGTTCAAAAATTAAATTTGTTCAAATGATTGGACGCGGAACTCGTCTCTGTGAAAATGTGTATGGGCCCGGAAAGCATAAAAGTAGTTTCCTGATATTTGATTATTGCGGAAATTTCGAATATTTTGGTCAAAATCCGGAAGGTAAGCCGAGCAAGGAAGTATTGACCCTTACACAAAGATTATTCAGTGTTCGTTTGGATATGCTTTACGAGTTACAAAGACTTGAATATCAGCAGGACGATAGACTTTTTGCATATTATGAGGCAATAAAACATGAGCTTCACGAAAAAGTCATTAAGATTAAATCTCATGACTGCCGCATTCAGGTGCGTGAAGAAATGCAGTTCGTTGACAAATACTATAACTTGGATACATGGATCTCTTTATCGCCGGTTATGGTAAAGGAGATAAAAAAACATATAGTTCCATTGGTCGACAGCGGTTTAGAGGGTGATTATCTTGCAGTAGCATTTGATATCCGGATGTACTATGTTGAAAATGATTTGTTAAGGACGGAAACCATAAATAACGTTGGTAATCATGTCAAGATGCTTCGCGTGATAGCAAAGTATTTGTTAGAAGAAAAAGCATCCGTACCGCAGGTTAAAAGTAAGGCAAGCGATTTGAAACTTCTATTGAGCGAGGAGTTTTGGGCAAAGCCTACAGTAGAAGAGTTAGAAAGATTAAGAAGTTCTCTTCGTGAATTAATGCAGTATTTAAGAGATGCAGGAAGAGGAAAATACGTTATTGATATTCCGGATTACATTGATGATTCGGAATATAAGCCGGATGATACATCAATTGATATTAGAACCTACCGCGAAAAAGTTATCGATTACCTTGTGGAACATAGTGATAGTCCTGTAATTAAAAAAATATATAATATCGAACCAATAACAAATGAGGATCTCCAGGCTCTTGAAACCGTACTATGGCATGATCTTGGCTCTGAAGACGAATATAGAGAAACTACGAATATAGAAAACCTTGCTGTATTTGTAAGAAGCTTGATAGGTTTGAGTCAGGAAGCTGTTAATGAAAAGTTTGGCGAATATCTAAACGGCAATACCTTCAACTCACAACAGCAGGAATTCGTTTTAACTATAATTAACTATGTACGCGAAAACGGAGATATTGAGCTTGATGACATAGTAAATACAGAGCCATTTGATAACTATGATATAAGCGGGCTGTTTGGAGTGGAGATTGAAAAGGTCGTTGGAATTGTTAATCTTTTACATGGTTCTGTTGTAGTTGGGGCAGCGTAACGTCCGTCTCTTTTGGGGAATATATTTAGGTGGAAGAATAAACATTATTCAAAAATATGAAAGATAAGGTAATTTGGATGATTCGTAACGATGAAGAGTACAAAAAAAATAAATTAGAAGACTTGGACTTTCCGAGACGTTTATACAATGCTGCAAAAAGAAATGGTATAAATACTCTTTATGATTTGATTGAGAGTTATAATACAGGTGAGTTTGCTAATTTACATAATGTTGGAGAAAACACAGTAAAGATATTAGAAAACTATTTTGGTTCATCAATACCTTCTTTGAGTAATGTGGATGATGAGGGCGCGTATGTGAACTCTAATGGAAGTGATGCAGATTGTATTAAAGAGTTTTTTTTAAATATACAGAATAATGAGGAGTATAAAAAAAGAAAAATAGAAGACATTGGCTTTTCTAATCGTTTATGTAATGCAGCTAAAAGAAATAAGATTTATACCCTTTATGATTTAATAGATAGTTATAATTCAGGGGTATTTGTTAAATTACGTAATGTGGGTAAAAAAACAGTAGAAGAATTTGAAAACTATGATTTTGCATCAATGCCTCCATTTGTAGATTCAGAGAAAGAAGGCGCTTTTGAGCATTCTAAAGTCAATCCAATAGACGAAGTTAATTGGGATAAGATTTTGCCGGCCACTTATTTGGATTCAAGTATAGAAAAAAATATACTGGATGATCATCTCATTACTCTTTTTTATGAACATGATAAAAAAAATATGAGAGATTTATTGAAACTTTCTGATGATACAATAATGGAATGGTTGGGCGACGACCAGATTAATAGGCATTGTTTAGTCGAACTCCGTAATAAAGCTATTAATGGTGAAGAGAGCGTAATCATTGGAGGAAAAGTTAAAAGTTTTTCCGAAATTAAACCGTCAAGAGAGATAGACTGGCGCGTTTATAATATTTTGAAAAATGAGTACGGGTTAAAAAATGTATGGCTTTGTGATTGGTATGGAGTTTCACGTCAATGCGTTGATCAGAAAATAAAAAAAGCAAGTCGAAGAAGTGCCGGGAAATGGTGTGGTTTTGGGTGTTCAGAAACTGAAGAAAAAATCATATTGGAGATGTTAAAAAAAGGTCAAACTGAGTATTATACCACAAATGAATTTTATTATTTCCTAACTAATGACAAAGGAAGATTTGCCTTACTTTTTGTTGATAAAGTGGGAATCCGTTGCATGTTTGATGAAGAAATAAATGGCGATTTAAAAAACTATATTCTAACTAATCGCCTGAATGAATTGAGCATTAAGGAAATAGATATTATTTCGAATGGAACGGAAGTATCTATACTTAAGGTAAAATATTTTGTTCCAAATGATAAGGACATGCTTCGTTTTGCGGAATATGCAAAGAAAAGAAAAATGAGTAAGGAGGATTATGCTATCTTTCTTACAGGAAAACCATTTATTTCGGACTTTAAAATAACTGACACTGACATTATTGAATTTTTCGAAAAACACCTAGATGAACAAGGAAGAGTATATATATCTGCAGACCGTGCAAATCAATGGATAAAATCTTACGCCTCACGTAAGGGCTATAAAATACTAGATTTTATAAAGCTCTATGGATACCAATCAGCGTTAGACGGAGATCAATTGACAACGGAAGGTGCAAAAAGACGTCATTTAGAAGAAATAAAGAATTATGTTATTCATGATAACGTAGTTTATATTCCAGCTTATTGCAGTTTCTATAGGATTTTAAATGGTTATTCTAGTAAAAAAAGAATGACTGTAACGGAGTACATTGCTGAGTTGGGGTATAAACGTACGTTAATGCCAGATTCATCATCTGATAATGAGGATATAATTTGCTCTGATGAAACAGATATGGAAATATATACGACAGAAGGATCATACCTTGAGAAGGTTTTTGCGGCAAATCCGCTCTTGGGGAACTTTGTTTTTTCTGAAAATAATCTACAGATTTTGCATAATAAAGCAAAAAAGGCTATAGATGTAATGGTTACTCAACGAGGTGCAAATCATCTTAATCAAGAACAAAAATTAGCTATTGCTTTGTCGGTAATCAACTATGCTAAACACTGGGACACGGGGGTGGGGAGTTTTACTAACTACATAACAAAACAATATGCATATCGCTCTGAAGATAAAGTCTATCCTAAAATTATGACTGCTACTTATGAAGCATTAAGGGACAGTGGTAGATGGACTTTTTATAGTCATGGAAGTATTCATTATAAATCAACGGTAATGATTCACGCAATGGGAACGACTAGATCGTGGATGCATTTATGCGATTTTCTTTCTGATTTTTATCAGGATAATTTAGGAACTCATTTTGTGGAGAACGATCCATGTGTTTTAAACATGGTTATGTATATGAGAGGATTGTTATATAACAGTGAACTTGATAGTGATGATGAAAGGGAGGTAGAGATTAATGTTGGTAAAAAGTTTTACAGATTCCAAGAAGGTATTCGCAAACTAATAGTATATCGACCTAATTATGCTGCTAAAGTCTTTGATAGGATGTTAAAGAGAATACATAACTATATGAATTTTGATGTTTCTCCTTCTAAATGTTACGAAGAAAAATTAGTCGATTTATGGTTTAAAAATAAAACAGAATACTATTTCAAATATAAAAGGAACATTGGAAGGAGGGAGGTTTTTGTACCCCGTAAGGTCGCGCTTGACTACACACAAATTCATCCCAGTTATACATTTGTTGATGATATGGTTTATATTGATATCCCAGATATTCGTTTGGATGCATCATCAGAGGGGGCGTGTTTTTTTGAAATATATGATCAGCATGAATTAGTTGATAAAAGAAGCTTAAAATGCTATGGCAATGAGTTGGGCTGGACTATAGCTGGTTTTAGTTATTCTCTAAATGACTTTTTATCTATTTCTGAAGAAAGAGAAATAGCTCCTCGAATTATGATTAAGTGCGGGGACAGAGTTGTTTATGATTCTGAAAACAAATTTAAGAGAAAAATAATAATATTTAATGGTGGAAGGGAAAAGGAGTTATCGGCTGTTGAAGTGGGCACTTATGCTATAGTATCAGCTTTAGGTATAGCAATAGAAGGCGCAAGTGTTGAAACAAACATTATAAAAACAATAGGAAAGTTTAAAATTCAGTTAATTGATTTGCTAGATGATTATTCGTTAGTGATAGATGATACTATTGTTTCATTTGATCATAATAGAACAGAAAAACTACGCGTATATTTGCCATATTATGTAAAAGGTGCAAGCTATGTTGAAGAAGGATTGGAATACAGTATTTGCAAATCCAATGGCGAGATAACTATAGCCATAGATGAAAATGATGCAGAACAAAGGTATGTTATTTTGCTCAATGGACATCGAATCTCATTCTCGGAATTAAAGTGTAATTATGGGGAGGGTATGACCATTTATTCGCTTTCTTCGCAAGCTTGGAAAAAGGATAAAAATCGTTTTCAAGTTGTTGATTTTTCTAGTAATAAGATTATTGTTGATAAGTGGTTTATATTTATTCCTTCGTTTACATATGAGTTTGATTCGGATTATTATTACTCGGAACACGAAATAAAAGAATGTTGCTTGGTATACTCTATAGGAGGGGAAGAATATGAAATAACAAATGAGGGAACTAATACTATTCTTTCAGTTGAATATTTAAATGGAGAAATACAGTTTGAGATCCCTATTATTAGGCTTATAGATTTAGATGGAAAAGACTGGAAAAATGAAGATTATTATATTAAAGAAATTGATAGAGGACTATATTTAAAGTTGAATGCGGTATCTGGCGTAGACGGAAGAATACTCTTGGGTGATTTGGAAATCCAAAGGGATATGAGGGGATTATTTTCACTAGGTAATACTTTGTATTCGTTAACGAATCTTAAGGATAGTTCAGTCAAATTGTTATTGACCGGATTGGAAGGTGTATCTAAAACGTATGATATTGGGAGGATTTTGTTTAAGGAGCAGTTCGTTGCCAAGCCTACTATAGAATATATGGATGGAAGATTGATGTGGAATTGTGGGTATGGATTTATCGGTGATAAATCGAAAAAAACGTTTATTCAGATTACTAACGAAGGCACTGATATTATATATGAGGGAACTCTGGATTTAGAGAATTCATTAATCACGGAATGTTTATTTATTCCTGATGGATTATACAATTACACCATATTCAGGGAGTCTGAAGATCTGTTTTCTTTTGAGAAATCTAAGTTGGCACAGGGATGTTTCGTGTGCGGAAATTATGACAAAGTAAGATTTAACAATAGTAGAATTGTTATTTCACAGATAGTATTTGATAATGCTATTGGTATAGGAGTTATAAATATCACGCCAATATATATTGATAACATAAAATATAGCGAAGAATTATCACTAGAGGAAGGTTCTGAAGGCGTATGCCCTACATACTTTGGAATTATGTATTATATTAATCGTGAAGGAAAAAGGTGTGATTACGCATTTGATGAAGAAATAAACGAGAAGGTCACAAGAGTAAAAACTAATCCGGTGAAAATAGTATACATAAATGATAATGTTCTTCTTGTAACAGATTGTGATGATGACGCATTGATGTATAGATTTTTTTATGATAAACATGCTCAAAAAACGATTTACCGTGTGACAGATCATAAACCCAGAGATTATAACCGAGATTACTATGATTCGGTTGATTTATTGCGATATAAGAAGGAGAGTATATAAAAATGCTTAATCCAATAGAAGCATCAGAACAAATAAAAGAAGAATTTATCGGTTATATTACAACATCCTTTCAAATGGCGGATGAAGAATACAGTGAACAATTTAGGCGGGAACTACATAGAGAAGGGTTAATTGCAAAGGGACCATATTTGGAGGTCTCTGACTCTTTTGTAAAAGGAAAAAGTATATCATCTCTTATAGAAGAAGGCATTATGTCTACTTTGTTTGGAGAACTGGAGGGTAATATTGCTGATGGAGAAAAGGAACTTCAACTAAACAGAACTCTTTATTTGCATCAAGAGGAGGCTGTTAGAAAAGCAAATAAAAATCATAATTTGGTTGTGACAACAGGAACAGGGTCAGGTAAAACAGAATGCTTTACTATCCCGATAATTGATTATTTGCTTAAGGAAAAGGAGCAGGGGAAACTTGATGATGGTGTTAGAGCTATTCTTATATACCCTATGAATGCCTTAGCTAATGACCAAATGAAAAGGCTTCGAGCTACTTTGAAAAATTATCAGGATATAACATTTGGTATTTATAATCGTGATACAGAACCTACCGATGCGGAAGGGATAACAAGTTATGGGAAGATTTATAAGGATGAAAATGGTAATGCACTTAAGCCTCTTCGTAACGAGGTGATTTCAAGGAAAACTATGCAGGAGCATCCACCACATATTCTGGTTACGAACTATGCAATGCTAGAATATATGATGCTTCGGCCGAAGGATGATCTCGTTTTTAGTGGGGTAAAGCTACATTTTATTGTTTTGGATGAAGCACACACGTATAAAGGTGCTACTGGAATGGAAACTTCTTTGCTTATAAGAAGACTTAAGGCTAGAATTTCCAATTCTAATGATGTTGTGCATATTCTTACAAGTGCGACTCTTGGTGGTAAGGATACAGATGACGATATTATAGCATTCGCGCGAAATCTATGCGAGGCTACATTCTTGGCGGACGATATAATTCGTTCAAAACCGGAAAAACCACATTTTATTAACCCTGAAATAGACTATCCTTTGACGCTGTTTTCAGAGTTGGCTAATCCTCATGAGCCATTAAATGATATATTAGATAGATATGGCGTTTCATATGATTCAAGCAAATCGGACGAAGAGATAATATATGATTTATGTTTGGATTCTAAACAATATCGTGCTTTAAGAAGTGTGTCAACAAGAGCAATGACAGTAAGTCAGATAACAACTCTTATGAGGAAATATCAAAACTATACTTCAGAAGATGTTGTTAATATTATTTCAGTTGCATCCAAAGGTGAAAAGGATAAAACAGCACTGATAAAAGCCAGATATCATATGTTCATTCGGGCCCTTGAAGGTGCATTTATAACTGTAGGGCGTAAAAAAGAATTGCTGCTAGAAAGAAAAACATTTTATCCAGATATTGAAAATACATGGAAAGTATTTGAAGCCATTGTTTGTAACGATTGCGGGCATCTGGGGGTAATTGGAAGAGAAATTGCTAATCATTTGGAGTTGCCAGGAAATAGATTCGCTAATGATTTGGTTCATTATTTGCTTCGTGGACGGGACGAGGAATTTGATGAAGATGAAGATACAGATGAAAATGATATAGGTGAAAATGATTATTTGTTATGTCCACGCTGTGGTGAAATACATCATGTTAGCCAGAAATGTGATTTTTTATGTAAACATGACTTAAATGAAGCTGTTAGGGTATTCAAAGCCACAAAGATAACAGCAAGTGGTGATTGTAAATGCCCGAGTTGTTTATCTGGTAATCTTAAGTCGTTTTATTTGGGGTATGACGCAGCAACAGCAGTTTTGGCTACTTCATTATTTGAGCAGATACCAGAATCGGAGTTGATTTTAAAAAGGAGTGAATTTACTGAAACTAATGAATTTGACTTGTTTGGTACGGGAAAAATAGAACAGGAAAATGTTATAAAGCGTAAAAAACAATTTTTGTCCTTTTCGGATAGCAGAAGTGAAGCTGCATATTTTGCATCTTATATGTCTAAATACTATAAGGAGTTTTTAAGACGTAGAGGGATTTTACATGTTATCGAAAAAAATAGAGATAATATGTCTGAAAATCCATGGGACGTAAAAACTATAGTTGAAGAACTAACTTCATATTTCAACGCCAATAGATCATTTGCAGAACCGGGTGATACTGGGGAAAATCTTACTGCAATAAGTAAGAAACAAGCATGGATTGCAATTCTTAACGAGCTTGTTAATTCACGTCGTACTACAAGCTTAGCATCCCTTGGAATACTCAATTTTGTATATAAGGGAAATGAAGGCACCATAATGAATGCAATTGCGAAGAAATATAACAAAGATGTAGATGCAATGAAGGCTTTGTTTAACATTCTTGTTATGGAATTTGTATATAATGGTGCAGTTGAAAGCTCTAAATGTGATCTCACTGATGACGAAAGAGAATACGTGTTTTTTACTACCAAACCTCATCGTTTTAAGCTTTGTAAAGATGCCGAAACAGATAAGAATAAAGTATATTTGCATGGTTGGATACCAAGAAAAAAGTCTAATCAAACTTATTATTATAACGGACGTGTGAAAAGAGTGATGGAAACTCTTGAAATAAGTGAGGACGAAGCAGTTGGGATTTTGGATAGTTATTGGAGAAGCGTATTGATAAGGGGACAATTTCCGCTTAAAACAGTTAATAATAACGAATTTTATATTGATGCAGATTCATTTATTGTTATACCAGGCACAGATGAGCATCGTGTGTATGAATGCGAAAAGTGTGGCCGAGTTACAATGTTTAACGTTTACAATGCATGTTCTTCTGTAAAGTGTAATGGAAAGCTTCGTAATGTTTCACATTCGGATCTAATAAAAAATAATCATTTTGCAAGACTTTATTCAACACCTTTAATGAAACCATTGCATATAAAAGAGCATACGGCTCAGCTCGGAAGAGAACAACAGCAGAAATATCAGGAAATGTTTATAAAGAAAGATATCAACGCGCTTAGTTGTTCTACAACTTTTGAAATGGGTGTAGATGTAGGAGATCTTGAAACTGTATATTTAAGAAATATGCCGCCTTCTCCGGCAAACTATGTACAGAGAGCTGGACGAGCTGGTAGAAGCCTTCATTCAGCCGCCTATGCGTTAACGTATTCAAAGCTTAGTTCACATGATTTTACTTATTTTAAAGATCCGATCCAGATGATATCTGGCAAAATAGGCGTTCCAGTATTTACAATAAAGAATGAAAAAGTAATACAAAGACATATTTTCGCCGTTGCATTGAGTAGTTTTTTTGCAGAGAACGTTGATGTATATAATAAAAATAATGCTCATGTTTTTCTTAATTGTGACGGAGTGGCAAGATTCATATCATTCCTTGAAAGCAAACCATTATCCTTAAAAACAATTATAAAAGCATCTATACCAGAAGATATGCATATATCTATGGGAGTGGATGATTTTTCATGGATAGAAAGGCTTATCGGACAAGAAGGAGTCTTGACTATTGCGGTTGAAGACTATAGGGAAACTATAAAGTGGTATGAGGATGAGGCACGAAGATTAAGGGAAGAAGGTGATGAGGAAGGTGCACTTAGGGCTATAACTAAACTGAAGCAATTTAGAAGAAGTCCGGAAGATGGTAAGGGGAAAAATGATCTTATTGAGTTTCTTGCAAGGAATAATGTGTTGCCCAAGTACGGCTTTCCTATTGATACAGTTGAATTGTATCAGAATAATAATAGCAAGGATAATAAACTTCAGATTGTAAGAGACCTGCAGTTGGCTATATCAGAATATGCGCCCGACTCACAAGTGGTTGCTGATGATACATTATATACGAGTAGATATATTAGGAAACTTCCTCAAAAGACCGGGCTTGATTGGGAATTAAACTATATCGCACTATGCAAGGAACCATCATGCAAAACATGGAATTGGAAAAGAACAGAACCTTGCGCAGAGGGTGAATTATGTGTTTCTTGTCAAAAGAGTATAGAAAAAGCTCGTTGGCAACCGTCTATTGAGCCTAGAAAAGGATTTATAGCAGAGGCAAAAACTAGTGCTGTTCCGATGACAAAGCCGGATAGATTGTACGGAAGTGATGCTTATTATATTGGAGATCCACAAAGGCATGTGATTGATAAGTATGATTTCGTGGTGCAGAATGATGCGAAAATCTTCATGGAAACATCATCAAATGACTCATTAATGATAGTTTGTAATAGTGATTTCTTTGTTTGTAGTCGTTGTGGTTTTTCGAGAAGTGTTGCGGGAACCTTAGATAATAAAAATAATAAAAAAAATAACATTTTTAAGAAATCACTTGATGAGAAGCATAAATCCCCGTGGGGAAAAGACTGTGAAGGAACACTATACAAACATAAATTGAGCCATACATTTAAGACAGATGTTGTGAAAATAGTTTTCGGTGATTCAAAGGCTAAAAATATAAATGTAATGTTATCAGTTATGTATGCACTTCTTGAATCTACCGCTAATGTGCTTGATATAGAGCGAAATGATATTAAAGGATGTTTGCATAGAGTCAAGTTTGAAGGCAGGATTATTCATTCGATTATTCTATACGATGCCGTTGCAGGAGGTGCTGGGCACGTTAGAAGGTTAGTTTCAGATGATGGAAAAAAAATTCAGCAAGTTATTCGTGAAGCAATAGCGTTGACTAAAAAGTGTACATGCAGGCCTTCTTGCTACAACTGTCTTAGAAATTATTATAATCAAAAAGTGCATGACGTATTGAGCAGGCAGGAAGCAAGTATGTTTCTCGAAAAATTTGTAGGAGTTATGACACCTTATGATAGGTCTGTCGAGCAAGAAGGTGATGCTGTAGATGATAAGGCAGAGTATCCTATTTCAGCTCTTTCTATGGGGAATAAGATTGATTGTGTTGGTGCAGATAGCTGGAATTCATTAAATTACATCTATCCTGATAATTATGCTAAACTATTCGAGGATTTTGAAGATAAACATATTCCGCTTCCTGATTATGCTTTGGTTAGTGTTTCAATTATCTCGCATAACATTGATTCTGAAATTTTATTCATGTGGAAAGAAAAGAAAATAATGATCTTTGATGATGATCAACTATTGTTACGTGTGGAAGGGTGGACATCTTTATCATGCAAAGAAATTAATGTGATTAAGTTTTCGAAATTATTTTAACTTAGGAGGCTGGATAAATGGCAAGAATGATTCCTAACACTATGCAAGATGATAATATGAGTTATGGTGAAAAAGAAGTATTCAAGGCATTAAAAATCAAACTTGGATCAGAATATGTAGTGTTCCACTCGATTAGATGGAATGAAATATATCATGGAAAAAAAACAATATGGGGCGAGTCTGATTTCACTATTTTTCATCCGAAAAAAGGTATTATTGTTATTGAAGTAAAATCAGGTGGAGTGGAGTGTAACGAGAACACTTGGACTTATGTTAGGACTGACAACAACGAAAGGCATCCTATGAAGAACCCGCTTAAGCAGGCGGACAAGAGTAAGTATCGATTCGTTGAATTACTAAATGATTTGTTTGAGGATCATGATTGTTCTCCCATAATCAAATGCCAGGTCGAGCCGGCTGTATGGTTCCCTTCAGTTTCAAATCGATCTAAAATTGGAACTATGCCTATGGAGTACCATGATGAAATAGTTCTCTTAGAAAAGGCCTTAGATGATCCTGAAACTTTTATTAATAGAATATATGAGTTTTACAGCATGAAGGATCATACATATCTTACCAGCGAAATTGCTAAAATGATTATTGATGCTTTGGCCCCGCATTATAGGGCTGTGGCTAGTCTTAATTCTAAAAGAAAAGAACAGAGGGACCTTTTCTTTAGGCTGACAGAAGAACAAAATGCACTGATAAATTATCTTGAAGAGCAGAGGATTGCAGCTATTCAAGGAACTGCGGGGACAGGCAAAACAGTTTTGGCATGTGAAAAGGCGAAGTCTCTTGCGAAGGATGGTAAGGTATTGTTTCTTTGTTACAATCAGTTTCTCAGAAAAGCTCTGCAAGAAGAAAAAGAATTAAATCCAGAGAAGTACGACAATGTCGACTTCTACAATATTCATCAGCTTGTATGCTCTAAAATAAAAGTTTTGAGCGTTGATGATGAAGATATTGATGTTTTTCTTTCAAAATACGATCAATATAATTGGGAATACAAGCACATTATAATTGATGAGGCTCAAGATTTTAAGGATTCATTTATTGAAAAATTATATGAGATTGCCTTTTATTCAGAGGGTTCATTTTATGTGTTTTTTGATAAAAATCAGTTTGTACAGGGTAAAGATTACCCCAAATGGTTAAGAGATGCCGAATGTAGATTGGTATTAAATATCAATTGTAGAAATACATATTGTATAGCGGAAGCATCTGGCAGACCAATAGGTGTTGAACCTAAAACTATAAAATGCGTCAAAGGTGATAATGCTCACTTATACATTTGTGGAGATCTGAAAGCGGTAGAGAAGAAACTGATATCATTGATATCGATTTATCATGAAAACCAATATCCTCTTGATGAAATATGTATTATTACTGTGAAAACGGTTGAAACATCTATTATCTACGGACTTACTAAATTGGGAAGTTATGATCTTACTGAAGAAAGGCAAAAGGGAAAGGTTTTGTTTACTTCTTCGAGAAAGTTTAAAGGCCTTGAGTCTGATGCCGTTATTCTTATTGATATTGATGAAAAGACCTTTATGAATGATGATAATAAGAGGCTTTTCTATGTGGGTGCTTCAAGGGCAAAGCTGAATTTGGATTTGATTGTTAATGGGGATGAAACGACTATAACTACGATAGTAGATCAGTTGGACATACAGCCAAAGAAAAAACCTATAGCCGCCTTAGTTAAAGCGCTTGATCTAAAATATACGCCATAGAAACAAAGCTTAATGTCATAAAGGTACATATGAATATGACATAGATGATCCATCAAAAACAAGAAGCTAGTAGGCAGAAAAGTAACCATAATTGTGAGAGGAATAAAATGGCAAACGGAACAATTGATGCAAATGAAATCATTGTAAGGGCAGAGCAGACACCCGGACAGGTCAGCTTCTACAATTATGCAGAGCTTAAGGAGTATCTTGAAAAGGGCATTTCCGTTTATAACACCACAGAGTATACCGAAGAAAACATAGATCAGGCCAAGGCAGATCTTAAGGAATTAACCTCCATCAAGAAAAAACTTGAAGTAAAGAAAAAAGAACTTGAAAATGCATATTCTTTACCGATAGAAGAGGTTAGAAAACAGCTTGATGAATTGATCGGCATGGTAAAAGAACCCATGAAGATCATTGATGAAATGATCAAGAATAAAGAAAAGCAAGATAAAAAGCAGGTGATAATGGATTATGCCAATAGGCATTCGGAGACACTTGGCGAGTATGCAGGCAATGTAGTAAACAGCGGTGCTTTCTTTAACAACAGGTGGCTGAATAAAACATGTACATCCAAAGAATGGATGGAGGATATTGATAAAAAGATCCAAGATGCAGCGGATGCAATTGAGACCATAGACCAGGTTGGCGGCAATAATAAAGGAGCTCTTTTAGGCTTCTATTTCAATAATCTTTCTTTAGACGGCTCCGATGAATTTTTAAAGATAGCAAGCTCAGATCTGAATACAGATGTTGTTTCTGAAGTCGATGATAAGAATGCGGTTGTCGGTTATAAGGTTATAAAGATTTACGGTACCGAAAGACAGATGTTCAGGTTTATGTCCATGCTTGATATTTCAGATATGGAATATGAAGAGATCGAGGACGGAATGCCGAAGGAAATGGAAGAACTTACATCTCCCGAATTTGATTCTTTTGTTGCTTTTGATATAGAGCACACCGGAACAAAAGGCTTTGATAAAGGCGACGCCGAAGCGGAGATAATTGAAATAGGCGCGGTAAAGGTTGTTAACGGAGAGATAGTAGACAGATTTGATATGCTTGCCAACCCCGGCCGTGATATCATCCCCAGAATAGTAAGACTTACCCATATCACCAATGAAATGGTTGCAGGCGAGCCTTCGGTGGATGAAGTCATCAAAAAGTTTAAGGACTTTGTCGGTGATAGTGTTCTTGTAGGACACAACATTAAGAGCTGCGATATTCCGCATATCACAAGGGCTGCCAAGCGCGCAGGCGTCAATTTTGACAATGCCTTTTTTGATACAAAGAAATTGGCAAGCAAATTAAAAGAAAGCAAAGGTTGGGAAAATGTAAAACTTCCTTTTCTTTCAAAGTTCTACAATGTTCAGCAGGAAGAAGCACACAGAGCTTGGTGCGACGCCAAGGCCAACGCAGAAGTCTTCCTGAAAATGAAAGAAGAATTAAAGTAAATAATAACACTTGATGCTTCCCGGCACGCAGATCAGCCGGGAGGCATTAGGGCGTATGTTTTATTATAAAAACGTAAGGGGGGTCTAATTATGTTTGATGATTATGATGATGACGATGAAGTTGAAAAGTTAGAAATAGACATTGAAAGATTGCGCGAAGATCTGCGGAGTGAATGCATGGGAGCGTATTTCGGCGGCGGCTTTGGAGGCGCACTTGTGCAGTCATTTGATGTAGACAGTGCTTCTCCCGCAAAGCTGATAGCCATGGCACGAGAGATGGGGATAGATATTGAGTTGTATGAGATATAAAAAACGGTGCAGTTTTTATGAATGATTTGTACGTATAATGTAGCGGGATTAAAGCAAGGAGGGGTATTTTATGAGTTCAGAAGTATTTGTACTTGATGATCGTGGTCGTATAGCAGATTATAAGGGACCAATTGTAGAAGAACTTGAGTTGCCAGAAGGAGTAGTTGAATTTTCTGATAGCTTTAGCATTAAGGATAATAAAGATATATTGACGAAGTGTAAGAAAATAGTGATATCTGCTACGGATAAAACAATTACAGGTGTTAAACCTTTTCCCGGCCACTGGAGAAAGTTTAAAAACTTAGAAGAAATCGTAATTAAAGGAAATAATAATTCCATAGGTGACGGAGCATTTGAAGGGTTTCCGTTAAAATCAGTTGTAGTCGAAGAAAATATGAGGACTATTGGATTTAGAGCATTTGAGAATTCATCGCTAGAATCTTTTGTGGCCAATGGTAATGTTAGTACTATTTTTTCGGATGCGTTTAGGAATTCATCATTAAAAACGCTTAAAATTGCGGGAAATACTAGGTGGATCTGTTTGGAAGCATTTAGGGATTCGTTACTGGAATCTTTTGTGGCTCATGAGGGTGTTGATGAAATTGATAAATATGTCTTTTATGGTTGTCTTAATCTTGAAACAGTTGTTATACCCAAAATAAGAAAAATATGTGATTTGGCATTTGGAGGATGCGAGAAGCTTAAGAAACTGGAAATACCGTCGAATTGTGAAATTGCTTCCACTGCTTTTATAGGGTGTAAAGAATTAGGCAATAGCGAGGGGCAGTTTTTGCTCGGAGAAAAGAAATATAATATAAAAGAGGACGAATTTGTTATCGATGATAAAGGTTGTCTAATTGCTTACAATGGGCCGGCAGTAGAAGTATTAGAGATACCGGAGGGTGTCGTAAGTATTCCATATGAGTTGACAGAAGAACTAAAAAAAATGTTGCGAAACAGTTGTAAGAAAATCATATTTCCTACAACTATGTCACATAGTGGAAGCTGGCAGGGATTTAATAATTTGGTGGAACTGGTATTTAAAGGGGATATCGATAGTATAGATTATTTCAAATGTGATAAAATAAAATCTGTTTTAATTGAAGGGCATATTAATACAATAAGAAGTGGCGCTTTTAAAAGTACGTCGTTGACGTCTTTTATAGCTTCTCATGGAGTTGATAAAATTGAAGGATATGTATTTGAAAAATGCGTTAGCTTAAAGGAAGTTGTTATTTCAGATATAAAATCCATTGGAGAAAAATGCTTTAGTGGATGTGAGCAACTTGAAAAAATGGACATCCCATCAAGCTGCAGGATTAAACCTGATGCCTTTATTGGCTGTGAAAAATTGGGGGATAATGATGGATTTTTCAAATTGGGTCGAAAGTCATTCAGTGTATGGGAAGAGGGAAAGGAATTATCCACACGAGGAAAAACGACAGCCAATGATCTTGATAAGGCTGAAAAAAAACAAAGTATAGCTAAATCTTCTGTTACACAATCCAAGGTTGACACACCTGCTGATCTTAAAAAAGTCTTCAGCGAAAAGAGACTGACCACTTTCTTTGAAAAAAAGGTGGGTGAATGGAAAGGTTTTGAAAACGTGAGAATGGCGGGTTCGGAAGAGCTTGCACCTGAATACTTGGTAAAGTTTGCAGTGATTCCGTATATCCAGTTGAGTCTTTCTAAGAGCCTGAATACCTTAGAGGTGGATTATATAGATGATGCAGATAAAGCAGGATTATTGCTTAACAGAGAGGATCTGACAAAAGTAATAAAGGAATATCTATATCCTTCTGTTTCAGGATTGATGCTTCCTGTGTATGCATTCCCTTTTTGCAGATATGCGTCTGCTGAAGATATAAGCGAATTTATTTCATTGCTGCGTAAGGTAAAGGTAAATAAAACAAACCATAAAAGCAGTATTCCGGTCATTAAGTGCGCGAATTTAGGTTTGATGCTTAGTGATACAGATGAAGCTTCAGTGCATCTGAGACAATGGGGAATGCGAGAGGAATACAATGATTTAAGAAAGAATAAGCCGGGTGCTTTATTTATAGACACATCGGCTAAAGCTCAAGTTTCCCAAAAGAAAACCGAAGAGGCTAAGCCGGCCGGAAAAACAAAGAAAGCCGAAGGGACTAAGAAAGCTGAAGAAGCTAAGAAGGCCGAAGAGACTAAGAAAGCCAAAGCGGCAAAAAAGGCTGAAGAAGCAAGAAAAGCCGAAGAGGAAAGGATAGCCGAAGAAGCAAGGATAGCCGAAGAGAAAAAGAGGGCTGAAGAGGCTAAGAAACGTGCGGAAGTCTTTAAAAAGGCTGAAGAAACAAAGAAAGCAAGGGCAGAAAAGAAAAAGGCTGAAGAAGAAAAGAAGGCCGAGGAAGCAAAGGCAGCAGAAGAATCAATGACGGCCGAAGAAGTAAGAAAAGCCGAAGAAGAAAGGAAAGCTGAAGAAGAAAGGCAGGAAGCAATAAAAAAGGCTGAACTTGAACTGCTAGAAGCAAAAAAGAAACGCGAATTGGCAGAAAAAGTTAAGCAGGAAAGAGTAGAAAAGCTTACGCTTGAACTTCGTAATAAAGAATACGAGTATGATGTTTTAAAGAAAAACAATGAGACGCTAGAAAACATAATTGGTTGGGATGACAAGTGTAAATCTTTGGAAGATCAAAAAAACAAATATATAACGGATCAGCTTTCTATTAAACGAAGTGCTTTGGAGATTGAAGCGGCAAAGAATAAAAACGAAAGGATCAAAGAACAAAACGATATAATTAATTCCGAGCAAGAAAGAAAATTTACGGCAATGAGTGCTTTAAGCGGTCTTGGCCTTTTTGCCTTTGGCGAGAAAAAAAGACAAAAAGAAATAATAAGTGATGCTGAATACAAAATCAGCTTAGCGCAAAGCAAGATCAAAGAAGCAGAAAAAAACTATCTAAGCGAAAAAGAAAAAATCAATTCTAAAATCAGAACTGAAGAAACATGGATTAGAAAAGAAGCAGATATTAAATTTGCTATGCCACCGGAGCCTTCACTTCCGGCTTCTATGGCAAAGGAACTTGAAAATGAATTGATCGACGAGAAAAGACTTTCGGAAATACAGAGAATATTGCTAAAATATATGATATTTGGAAAAAAGTATACTATATCCGAAATGATAGAGGTCTTTCCCGGGCTTGCTGATGTATTTCCGTCTAGGATTACATCAGATTTAAAACCTCTGGTAGATGTTGTCATAGAGAAAGAAATGATAAAGGGTAAAGCCTATTTTAGTAAATTAAACATTGATCTAAAAGAATATAATAAGAGTGTTCTTAGGAACAAGCTTAGTGAGGAAAAAACAAAGTTGGATTCTGCAGCAAAGGAGATAAAAAGTTTGAAAAAGAGGCTGGCGTCGTACGAATAAGCATCGTTTTTATTACTTGGCCGAGGAGGAAACAGACATGAAAATAAGAACAGATTTTGTTACTAATTCAAGTAGCAGCAGTTTCTCTGTGGTCGTTACGGTCACGGATAAAAAGGGAAAAAAATATGTATACGAGAAGCAACCCTGGGGCGAAGATGGTATGCATGAGATAGTTTTTGATGCAGATCTGAATAAGTTGATCAATAATAAGAAAAAGGATCGTCCGTTTGTGATGGATAATGTTGCAGATTTGGCAAGATTCCTTGTGAATGCCGTTTATGACAGCAGTGATGGGCCATCAAGCAACGGGAAAAAGCTTTCGGAGAAAAAAGAAATATTCTTTTATCAGTTGGTACAAAGCAACCCTGAATTGGCGGACCTGGCAAAAATAGCCGTTCAGCGTGATTACTACGCTTGGGGAGAATATGCGGATCCTGTTCCGGAAAATGATAAAAAGCTATGTGAACTGGCGAAAAAAGTAACCGGATCCACAGGAAGCGGCAAGGAAGCTGCACTTGATGACATGCTTGAATATATAAAGACAGCATCCTTTACAGGAGATTTTAGCTCGTTTGGAAAAGGATATTCTATCCGCTATTCGTGGGATGGAGATCGCAGTGATCTTTTGAAACTGGCGGAATATCTAGTAAACCACAAGGGCAGTATTTCATATGAGGGCCGTGAATATGATGAGCTTGATATTGCGACCAAGACCACGGATTCATTTGCCGAGTTTTATCTTAAAGTGAAGTAAAAGCTAAAAAGGATAAGTTGATGCGATATATCATTGATGATAAAAAATACCACTTTAAAACTGCATTTGACACAGAAACAGGAGCTTATATCCGAACAGGCATATTAAATGATGACGGTTCGGATTCGGGCGTGGATCCGTTTATGGCGTCTTTCCCGCATCTTATCGATGTCGGCATAATGGGGCACTGCATACATGGAAAAACCGGCCTTTGTGTAAAGGCCGGCATAGGCTGTTACCAAAGCGGGTTGCTTATAGATCAGCCGAATATGTCTGTGGAGAATTTTAAGTGGATGGCCGAGCAGTGCAAGGGCAGATGCAACCAGTTTGCGCTTGGAGGGCGCGGCGACCCCGATCAGCATGAAAATTTTGAAGAGATCCTTAAGATCTGCAGGGATAATAATTTAGTTCCGAATTTTACCACGTCCGGATATGGTCTGACTCCGGAACTGGCCGCCATATGTAAAAAGTATTGCGGCGCGGTAGCTGTAAGCTGGTACCGGAGCGAATACACGTTAAATGCCATTCAAATGCTCCTTGATGCAGGCGTAAAGACCAACATTCACTATGTGGTCGGCAACAACACCATAGACGAAGCAATAGAGCGCCTTGGCAAAGATGATTTCCCCAAAGGGATTAATGCGGTTATATTCCTGCTTCACAAACCTGCCGGACTAGGAAAAAAAGAAAACGTTCTATTGGTCGATGACCCGCGCGTTGCACAGTTTTTTGCCGAAGTAGACAGAATACATCCATACAAGGTAGGCATGGACAGCTGCAACGTTCCCGGCGCCATCCGCTTCTGCAAGAATATCATGCCAGAATCTTTGGACACCTGTGAAGGCGGCAGATACAGCTGTTACATAGGCGCTGACATGGTCATGGTACCATGCAGCTTCGATCAGAATAAACGATTCGAAGTCTCTCTTAAAAACTGCACGATAGAAGAGGCCTGGAACAGTAAGCCCTTTGAGTCATTCAGAGACATAATGAGAAATGCCTGCAAGGGCTGCAACAAAAGAGAGTTTTGCCTCGGCGGCTGCCCCCTCATGCAGGAGATCATTTTTTGCGACAGCGCGGAGAGGAGCGGGTGCAAATAAAATTACCTTAAAATACGGAGCACCCCCTATGACCCGCATAATAGTAATCGGCAGCCCCGGCGCCGGAAAGAGTACATTTGCAAGGCGGCTGCGAGATAAGACAGGTCTTCCCCTGTACTATCTCGACATGATCTGGCATCTGCCGGACAGGACAAACATCACCCGCCCGCAATTTGACCAAAGGCTGTCCGAGATTCTAAATACAGACAGTTGGATCATCGACGGCAATTACGGCAGAACGCTGGAAACAAGGCTCAAATTCTGCGATACTGTCTTCCTCCTTGATTATCCGGTGGTTCAGTTTTCGACTAAGGATATATTACGGCAAATTTAGTTTTTGCTCCTTAACTAACAAAAAAAGTGAGTTAAGGAGTAAAAATGATTGATGAGACCCCGGGACGGAGTCATAGTCTCATTTTTTTGAGACCCGGGGACGGAGTCATAGTCTCATTTTTGTTTGGCATCTGCAGTAAGCAAATAAGCATATGGAGGAATTGCAACAATGAAAAAGTGGTATGACGAAGAATATGAATTTACGGTTGAAGTCACGGGCTTTCTGCATGGAGATCATACAGAAAGGTATTGCCGCAACGGGGAGGAGATCGGGGATAAATACACCTGCACATACGGATGCCCCATAAATCAGGATGGATACGGGATCTGTTCCAAAACCATGATGATGCTGTATCCGTTGATGGAGGCTGTGCGCAGCGGCGGCGATCTTGAAAACCTGGGCGGTGACAGCAAATATACGAAGACCATCGTATGCCCGGATGGGTGTGTGATCTTCAAACTGACCGCAAGACCTCTTGGAAACGAGAATTTCCACAAAGGCGGCTTTTGGGATTATCCGGATGAGACGGAAAAATAATGCATTTCTGTTTTAGAAAAGTGATATAGTAATGAGACCCGGGGACTTAAGTCAGAGTCTCATTTTAAATGATGATAAACGCGCCGGATGAAGCAAAAAAATGCGTTGATGGCGCGATAAAACGATAAAATGATGATAAACGCGCCAGATTGAACAAAAAATGCGTTAACGGCGCGATAAAACGGTGTTAATATATGTTTGCAAAGACATAATAATGGCTAAAAGCGAGGTGTGGCCAAGGAGAGGACGAAAATGGTAAAAGGTATATTGATAATAAGTGGGACAGAATTCAAAAAAAGCAAATAGAGTATCTGAAATCAAATTTGAAAGAGTTTATTGACAACATGTAAATCTTGGGCGGATACTATTTACATGAATCGAAAAAGAAAGGCTACATAATTCATGTGTTTTATAAGAAAAAAAGATAGGAATTCTGCTGATAAAAACATTTCACAAACATATATCACAAATCAAGTTGACATTGATTATGATAAGTTGGCCGATGCCATTGTCAAGGCTAATCAGAGAATAGAAAAGGAACATGATGAGAACTATGAAAAAGAATGGGAGGTATGGCGAGCATCTATAGGTGTAAAAGATTGTAAGGGGAATGTGGTCAGGCAGTTTATTAATAATCTTGCATGTTTTTTTCGCATTTTAATTATGGGAAGGAAAAAGGCAAAGACGCTTAATACCACATATCTATTGATTCAATATTTTACAGCAAAAGTTTTTTCACTAATCAAGCTTTGCTTTTATGGTTTTGCAATAGTCATGATTATTGCTGCGATTAAAATGACTATAGACGGAATGTGGATTCAAGCCATAGTGTCTATGGGGCTTTCAGTAGTATTAATTACAATTGCTGCGCTATTTAGAATAGCCGGATATGAAATAGAAAATCTAAAGAAGAGAGAGGAAATCCTAGCTATTTCTTCAACGGTGACGGCAATAGTTGCTGCTATTATAGCTTTAGTGGCTTTATTGATAGAATTTACGAAATAGAAAATGAGATAATTGTTTTTAGACTTGTTATATGAGTATTTGCGTGGACAAGAGTAGCGTGTGCTAAATGGTTAAAATATACACTTTTGAGGAAAGGAGCATAACATGAAGAAAACAACAAGATTGTTTCTACTAATTATCTGTATGATAGCATTCGGATTAATGGCACTTGGAAGCACATCATCGGATGAATCTAAAGACGCGGACAACGCAAGCGCAAAGAAAAATGTTACTGCATCTAAGACACCAACTGTAGCTGCTTCAAAAAAAGTCACTCAAGCAGAAACAAAAAAGAATGATGATACCGAGGTTGCCGATAATATTGAAAGGGGACCCGTTGATTTAGATGCTGTCGTTCCTAAAAAACTGGATGTTATTATTACCAATGGTCACTTTATAGGCGATGTGCTGACAGCAGAGGATTTTACGATCACTGTTAAGATGAGTGACGGCAGTGTTCTGACCAATCCGGCCGGATGGGGAGCAACACCGTTGGAATTAAGTGCTTCTTCAAATGATATTTTGGTCGCTTGGGAAGACTTATATACTACAGTCAACGTAAAAGCACAAGAAAAAACTGTTCCGACGGAGCCTGCGCCGGCGAGTCCTTCTTCGGCTGTAACGCCTAACAATTCCGGTGGGAACACATCCAATGTATTTAAATATGTAATAAACACTAATACCGGAAAGTTCCACAAACCTAGTTGTTCTTCGGTTTCGGATATATATCCCCAAAATAGATGGGATTATCAAGGAACCAGGGAAGAGGTAATTAATATGGGATACGAACCCTGCAAACGTTGCCATCCATAAAAAAACAGTAATGGGAGGATAATTACATGGCAGTAAGTTTTAATTCAAATTCAGTTTTTAATTTAAAGCCAATAAGTGTCGATGGGGTAAGAAGAGAAGTTCAGGGCCTACTTATTCAAAATGAAGAAGTCTTATATGCCTTCAAGACTATTAGAGATCAGCTCGTATTTACGAATATGCGTATTATCTCTATAGATGTTCAAGGAATTACCGGCTCGAAAAAATCTTATTCAACAATGCCGTATTCAAAAATACAGTATTTTTCTATTCAGACACCGGGCTTTGTAGAGTTTTTTCCGGATACTGAATTATTCCTTATGTTTTCGAATGGATTTACCGCAAAGTTTGAATTCAAAGGGCAGGTAGACATAGGAGCTATAGGAAGACTGATTTCTCAGTATTGCTTGCAATAAAAACGGAGCTTAATCTATGACCCACGGTAATAGTGTCAAGCACCAATGTCCATAGTGTTGGAACACCATAAACATTGTACAAAAAAGCGAGATTATTGTTGCTATTCAGCCCTGCGAGATGTATAATGACGCAAAAGGGCTGAATAGCTACAACGGAGGTGCGCAAAATGATTGGCAGAGAGGAAGAAATACGACGGCTGAATGAACGATATAACAGTGGAAATGCGGAACTTGTGGCAATACATGGCAGAAGACGTGTTGGGAAGACGTATCTTGTCAATGAGACATTTAAGGGCAGGATAACCTTTCGCCATGCCGGATTATCACCTGTAGAGATGGATGAGATGGGAGGGGATAGCCCGCTCAGAAAACAGCTGAAGCATTTTTACAATTCACTTCTTTTACACGGTATGAAAAAAAGCAGGTGCCCGGACGATTGGTTGGATGCATTTCTGATGCTTGAAATGTTTTTGCAAAGTAAAGATGATGGAAAGAGAATGCTGGTATTTCTGGATGAACTTCCATGGATGGATACACAAAGGTCGGGGTTCATTACAGCGTTTGAAGGTTTTTGGAATACATGGGGATGCTATCACAATAATCTAATGGTGGTAGTATGCGGAAGTGCAACATCGTGGATATTGGATAAGTTGATAAACAGTCATGGCGGGTTATACGGAAGGGTTACACATGAAATCAGGTTAACTCCGTTTAATTTGAAAGAATGTGAGCAGTTCTTAAAAAACAAGAAGATCAAACTGTCAAGATACGATATCTTGCAGTCGTATATGATTGTTGGAGGTATACCATATTATCTGAATTACTATGAAAGAGGGCTCAGCCTGGCTCAGAACATTGATCGGATGTTTTTTGGGAATGATGCTCTTTTGAAGAATGAGTACAATCGTTTGTTTTCAGCTGCCTTTAGTAATCCTGAAATGATGAAGGCAATCGTAGAAGTTCTTGGCACGAAAAGTAGCGGATACTCGCGCAGTGAAATATCCCAAAAAACGGGATATACGAAAGGGGGAACACTTTCGGATGGTCTGGAAGCTTTAGAGGTTAGCGGATTCATTATGAAATATAAACCTTTTGGTGAAAATAAGAATGAGATGAAATACAAACTCATGGATCCTTTTTGTATATTCTATTTAAGATATGTAAAAGATCAGGATGTGCTTGAGGAGGATTTTTGGCAAAAAAGTGTTAAGTCTCATTCGGTAGTTGTATGGAGAGGATTTGCTTTTGAAAATGTATGTTTAAATCATATCAAGCAGATCAAAATGGCCCTTGGAATCAGTGGAGTGAGTACAAATCAGTCTGTGTGGATTAAAAAGCCGAGTGATGAAAAGGAAGGTACGCAGATCGACCTTATTATTGAACGCAAAGATGATATTGTAAACATGTGTGAGATGAAATATTTCAGTTCGGAGTTTGCTTCGGATAAGAAGTATCATGATGTTTTAGTGAAGAGACAGGAATATATAGAAGAAACTGCCCATAGAAACATGGCAGTACATAGCACACTGATCACAACGTATGGCCTAAAGTATAATGAGTACAGTGGAGATTTTGATAATGTTATAACAATAGAGGAACTGTTTGCATAAGCCTGAGACCCCTCAGGAGGTGTGCCTTGAGGGGGCAAGAAACCGTGTCGGGAAAAAGAGGGAAGAGATGCCCTGGGTGGAAGAGGAGCTTGATGAAGAATTCCGGCAGTGGATCATCGATTTCCCAAAAACAAAGCTTCCGCAGATATATGAGCTGCTGGGCCGGTACGGAGAAGGAAAAGAGATACACATCTTTCGTTCCAGAGAGGATGCGAATAGGTATTTGGAGGAGCAAGTTATATTTCAGTTTAATTAATAGCGCGGGAATTCTCCCTTATTCATGGGGGAGATGAAAGAGCCCTCAGCCTATATATTTTCACAACATTTCGTTGACATACGAACATTTGTTCGGTACAATATCTTCATGAACAACTATACTCATTGACGCACCTGTGTCTACAACCTAACCTACCACATCATCTGGTGTACGAAATACCGGCGTAAGGTTCTTAGCCCCACGATTACCGAAAGACTTTATGTTGTCCTAAAATCAATCGGAGGCGGGAAAGGATTTACTGTGGTGTGACTTTGGAAAGGGCATCTGTGGAACGGCAGTTACTTTGTGGAAGCCATCGGATCCACAAATGAAGACACTATACTGCGTTATATTGAACGCCAACGGAGTTCGTGACTATGTATCAGACAGCCATAAAATACCGCGCTTATCCCGATAGCGAACAGGAAGCATTTTTTGTCAGGTCTTTCGGCTGCTGCCGTAAGGTCTGGAATCTTATGCTTGCCGATAAGGAAGATGCCTACAAGCGCGATAAGACTATCTTGCATCCCACTCCGGCACAGTACAAAAAGGACTATCCTTTCCTAAAAGAAGCAGATTCGCTTGCTCTTGCAAATGTGCAGCTGCACCTGCAGGCGGCATATAAGAATTTTTTTACCATAAAAGGTACAAAGCACCCTAAATTCAAGAGTAAAAAGACCGCACGCGCTTCCTATACCACCAACAACCAGAAAGGAACTGTTTCCATTGATCTCGAAAATGGCACTATCCGCTTGCCCAAAACAGGCAATGTAAAGATAGTGATCCATCGCATACCTGAACCGGCATGGGATCTGAAATCCGCAACGGTATCAATGGAGCGTGACGGCAGTTATTACATATCCATTCTTTTTGAGGCTAATGAAGCCCTGCCTGAAACGCGTGAGCACCCCGAACTCAACGCAGTCGGCCTTGATTACAAGTCAGACGGCTTATATGCAGACTCGGACGGCAATGTGAGTGGTTCACCCAAGTATTACCGCAAGGCTCAAAAGAGGCGTACGCATATACAGAGGGGGCTACGTAACAAGGAAGAGGGCTCCAATAACTACAAGAAACACAATCTCAAGCGTGCTAAGATCGAACACCATGTTGCAAATCAGAGAAAAGACCATCTGCATAAGCTGAGTACCGCGATAGCCAAGCGATATGATCTTGTAGCGGTCGAAACTCTTGATATGAAAGCTATGTCAAACAAAGGTTTTGGAAATGGCAAAGCGACTCTCGATAACGGCTGGGGCATGTTTGTCAGAATGCTTGAATACAAGCTTGCCCGCAGAGGGAAGGTGCTTATCAAAGTAGATAAGTGGTATCCCTCCAGCCAGCTGTGTCACTGTTGCGGTACTCAAAACCCAGAACTAAAGGATTTATCCATACGTAAATGGATATGTCCCTCATGTGGATCTGAGCATGACCGCGATACCAATGCCGCAATCAACATCAGAGAGGAAGGCATAAGACTGTATCTATCCGGTGTATCGGTCTGATATACCGGAATATGGTAGGGCGGGAACCGCCCGAACCTATAACGCCTGTGGAGCCCACAGCCTCTGCCGTGCGGAGTATGCTCCGTTTTGGTAAGCTGCAGCGTTGAAGCAGGAAGCTCGGTCGTTTATGGCCGAGTAAGTTCACTTCGTGTTTTAAAACTAATTTGATCTGCCATAATAATACCCTAAAGATAATGGGGTGGCTAGCCACCCCATTAAGATTTTTAGCAGTTTTCTCTGCAATGGGAACGGGTTTTAGGTCTCCGTCCCGACCTATCTGTTGTGAGTATTTTATCATAAAAAAGTTTGAAATGCAATAGTTTTTTGTAGTGGTTATAAAAATAATGACAATAATGACAATATGACTGATGATGTCTAAAAATGTAAAAAAAATGTAAAATTTTACACTTTTTTTACAAAAGATTCACAGATGCTGATCTCACGAGGATGATTACATGAAGAGAAAAAAATATCCGATTGAAAGCTTTGAGGTGATAGTTTAAAGTGTCAGGTAGTGCGTCCATGTAGGATACTTTAGATAATGGGTGGAAACCCCATATGGTAAGGAACTAACCACTCCACCATTAGCGAGTCTTGGAACCGAAGCGGTAACGTTAGGTTTAAGCGTAGACAGTTAGGTAATAGGGATGGTAATTGATCGCCGAAATACCCAATTCGCAGACCACGTTGGTGTTAGGCGCCATACACTTACGCTGATCCTGATAAGGCAAACGGTCTCATTCAAGGATATGAGAATTGGTTTGGATTCAATATAAAAACGGGTATCCGGTACCTCAATAAGGATGATACATGGATAACTGTTCCGGCAGGATATATTTCCTCGACAACTGAAGATTTGGGGAGATATCTTCAAATGTATCTTAACGGTGGTGAGAATATCTTATCTCCTGAAAGCATAAACGAGATGTTTTATAACAGCGTACCGGTAGAGGATGAAATACCTTACAGCTACGGAATGGGATGGACGCTTATAAATGAACCGTTAAAACGTTCTGCGCTTCGTCATAGCGGGCTTGTCGAGACCGGAATGTCTTGTATATACATTCTTCCGGAAGACAATATTGGCGTGGCAATGACAATCAACACGAACGACTACTTTGTGGGTACTGATTTTGCTGACAGAGTAGGCTGGGGAGTTATCCTAATTCTTATGGGAGACGAGCCGAATCAGATAGGGTCGAATGAATATGTTATGAGACATCTCATGTATGATGGAATATACCTGGCGGTGCTTGTTGTTGCCCTATTGCCATTCATTATGATTGGCAGGTATAAGAAACGACTCCTAAAAGGAAGAAATTGGAGAACTGCCATATGGTTAATAGCTCTTCATGTGGCGCTTCCGACATTTATATTAATGTTGACCGGAATTTTCTTCAGAACACCGCTATGGGTAGTAAGGGCATTTGTACCGGATTTGTTTGCTGTAATTATTGCTTCGGCATGCTTGCTACTTGCAGGTGGAGTTATAAAAGTAATTTTATTTATAAAGGCAAGTGATTCTGTGTGATTTTTGAGGACAATGTGACAAGTAGACAATACTGTGGAGGCAAGTTTCATATGGCTGAAAAAGCAAATGATAAACCGAGAGCCGTGAGATCACATGATGTCGCGCTCGACAAGGAATATGTTCAGTGGATACAGGACATCAAGCAGAGATTCCATAACTCACAGATAAAGGCAGCGGTGAAGGTTAACTCTGAGCAGCTGCTGTTTAACTGGCAACTTGGAAGGGATCTCGTAGTACGCAAGGCAGAGGAAAAATGGGGCGGCGGAATCGTTGAGCAGGTGAGTCTTGACTTACAGGCGGAATTCCCGAACGCAAAAGGGTTTTCTGCACGAAATCTGTGGTTTATAAAACAGTGGTATTCATTTTACGCGTTGAAGGAAGAAACAGCCTTGCTTATCGAGGATATAGAAGGTGGCGTCAGGGCATCCGGTATAAAACTGAACCAAGTTGGTTCAGAAATTCAAGAACAAGAACTGAATCAAGCTGGTTCAGAAATGCCTTTTCCGACGATATTTGCATATGTGCCATGGAAACACCATGTGCTCATTATGCAGAAATGCAAGACAATAGAGGAAGCTTTATTCTATGTCAGACGGACTGTAGAGGAAGGTCTGAACCGTAATGCATTGGATAATAGCATCCGAGCAGATGCGTATCACTCTATGGGTGCGGCGATTACGTATTTAGAGTGTCAGGTACCAACGTACAAATGTATGAAAATCTGTTTTCCACCCGTTGACGAACAGATAGAAATAGCTGATTACATTGATGAAAAAAGTGCGGAAATAGATAAGCTTGTTACTAAAAAAGAGCAGTTTCTAGCCGAGCTTGAATCCTACAAAAAATCTATGATTTACGAATATGTCACCGGAAAGAAGGAGGTGCCGCATGCCTAAGAAAAAACAGGAAATATCAATTCGTTCAGGCACCGCCGAGTATCTTAACTATGTGGCATCTACCGGTGGAAATAATCAGTCTTTTGAAATCCTTTATCAGGATGAGAATATCTGGATAACACAGAAAATGATGGCAAGCCTTTATGATGTGGGTGTAAATACAATCAACTATCATATCAAAAAGGTGTTGAAAGATTCGGAGTTGCAGGCGAATCGAGTTATTCGAAAATTTCGAATAACTGCCGATGATGAAAAAAACTATAATGCCAATCATTATTCATTGGAAATGATCATAGCCGTAGGTTTTAAAGTGAATTCCGAAAGGGCCGTTCAGTTTAGAAAATGGGTCAACCAGATTGCAAAGGAATATACCATCAAAGGCTGGGTGATCGATTCGGAGAGACTGAAGGAAGGAACATATCTTTCCGACAAGTACTATGATGAGCTGCTTGAAACGATCCGCGAGATTAGGATTTCCGAAAGGAAGTTTTACCAGAAGATAACGGATATCTATGCAACCTCTGTTGACTACGACAAAACGGCAGCGACCACAAGAGATTTCTTTGCAAAGGTGCAGAACAAGATGCACTACGCTGTTCATGGTCATACGGCTGCGGAATTGATATACGAAAGAGCTGATGCCGAAAAAGAGCACATGGGTCTTACAACATGGAAGGCAGCTCCGGATGGAAAGATCATTAAGAGTGATGTTAGCATTGCGAAAAATTATCTCAGCGAAGCGGAGATGAAATCTCTTGAGAGAATCGTGTCTGCATATCTGGACCTCGCTGAAGACAGAGCTGAGAGACACATTCCCATGACGATGGCGGACTGGAGCAAAAGACTTGATCTGTTCCTTATGGCTGATGACAGGGAGGTACTTAATGACTCCGGTAAGATCACTGCAGAGATTGCAAAGCAAAAGGCGGAGAGTGAGTTTGAAAAATACAGGGTGATACAGGATAAACTGTTTATGTCGGACTATGACAGATATCTTCTTGAAATAGAAGCACATGCTAAAGAGAAAAAGTAGTGGCAGTAGATATTACCACAGAAAAAAGATTTGAAGATGAAACAATGACATTGCGGTGCCAATTCGGCACCACAAATGTATGGTGTTACAGGAGAAGAAAACATGGCGATAGATGAAACAACAGAAAAGCGTTTTGAGGCGGATATAGAAAGCTATTTCCTTTCGCCTGAGGGTGGCTATACGCGTAATAACGATTTCTATGATCCCACGCTGGGCGTTTACCCCAATACATTGATGCGCTTTATACAAAAGACTCAGCCTAACGAGTGGAAGCGATTCACCATGCAGAATGCCATTGATCCGGAGCGCAAGTTTTGTCAGGCTTTTAAAGTTAATAGTGTCAGGTAGTGTTAGCGGGGGGTGCAGGGAGTAATATGATAAAATTTTTACATTTGTTCAAGAATTACTATTTTGGAATATCGTTTATAGGTATAGCAGCATTTGTAATTCAGGAAATTCCATATATCGTTATGCCATTGATAAAACCCGCATCAAATCCGATCATGAATATGCAAAATGAGATCAAATGGATTGGGACGGTGCAGGGTATATTTGGCGTTATGTCAATGATCCTGCTGATGTTGATCGTAAGGGATGATGGTAAACTTATTCCAATAGAAACAACAAAAGAAAAGACATTTCTTTTTCTGATGATTCTGATGATCCTGATCAATTTTATCGGATGGACGTTGTACTATATGGGGTATCAGTATGGATGGTTGATCATAATCAGTCAGTTTGCCGTTGTTCCGTTGTATTATTTGTTTTTTGGACTTTGGCAGAGAAATTACCTTTTGGTGGGAGCAGCGGTCCCTTTTTTCGTGATCCATACCATCAACGGAATTATGAATTTCGCTGTTAAGAATTGAGAGTTGAGACCCGGGGACTTAAGTCACAGTCTCATTTTTATGAGTCATATTGTCTGTTTGTTGTTGATTTTCAGCCTGTAAGTGACCATTGCTAAAAGTTCATAATGCTTTATAATTGGGGAAAGTTGCCTTTTTTGGCAAACTTTCCCCAATTATAAACAGCCAACTTGACTATATTTGGGGAAAGTGTTATAATGGGGGCACAGCCTTGCGGAAGGAGGAAAACATGAAAATCATAAGCAGAAAAGAAGAAAAAAAAGAGCTTGAGTATAGCGAAAGGTCAAAGAAGTCCGAACTTGTCTGTGTCTATGGGAGACGAAGAGCAGGAAAGACATTTTTGGTGGAGCAGACCTTTAGAGAATTTGCATTCAGAGCAGTAGGGCTGGAAAAAGGCACAACCAAGCAACAGCTTAAAGCATTTGGACAAAGATTGATCGAGTATGGTGATGATATAAAGAATACACCGAAGGATTGGTTTGAGGCTTTTTCGAGGCTGGATAAAATATTGTCCATGGATTCGGTACGTCGTTCTCCAAACGGAAAAAAAATAATATTTTTCGATGAGTTCCCATGGTTTGCGACAAAAAGGTCGGATTTTTTGGTCGCATTTGAGGATTTTTGGAATCGCAAAGGAACGCTTGACGGAGATATTGTTTTTATAATATGTGGTTCGGCGACATCTTGGATCATAAAGAATGTTATAAAAAATACCGGCAATTTGTTTCAGCGGGTAACAAAAAAAATTTGTATAGAACCATTTACGCTTGCAGAAACGGAAAGTTTCTTTAAAGACAGGGAATTTGATTGGCCAAGAGAACAAATAGCCGAATGTCAGATGATATTCGGAGGATTACCATTCTTCTTTGACCTAATGAATCCATCCCTTAGCCTTAATCAAAACATAAACAGGCTGTTGTTTAATAAAGATGCGCTGTATAAAGATGAGACGAAAAGACTGCTTGAAGCAACACTTAGTGAATCGCCTATATACGAACAGATATTGTCCAAATTGGCATTTGCAAAATATGGCATAAAAAAAGCTGAATTGCAGAAGGAAATAGGTGCTTCTAATGGAACATATGTGAGAGCCATACAGGATCTCGTTGATTGCGGGTACATAATAGAATACAGGAAGAAGTATGAAGAATATAATCCTTTATATGTCCAACTAATGGATTCTTTTTTACTGTTTCATTATCATTACTTGTCTAAGGAAAAACAGATCGACAGCTATGAGGATCTGATAAGTAACATGGGAAGATATGATAACTGGAGGGGGCAGGCTTTTGAAATATTATGCTTTAAAAATACGCGCAAAATAAAGTCGGCATTGGGAATTGATGGTGTTAAGACGGACGTGTATCCCTGGTATAATTCTGATGATGATAAGAATGAGCGTGCTCAAATCGATATGGTAATTGAAAGAGCAGACCAAATAACAAACTTGTGTGAAATTAAATATACAAACAAACCATTTGAAATAGACGCTTCTTATGAACAGCAACTTTTAAGAAAAAGGGATGTTTTCAAGAAGAAAACAGGAACATCGCAGGCTTTAAAGATAATAATGATTTCGGCTAAAGGCCTGTCCGGTACGGCATATACTTCTTATGTATCGGATGTGATAACACTTGATGATCTATTTGAATGAGACCCGGGGACTTAAGTCACAGTCCAATTTTTTGAAATAGTTTTGTTTACGCTCTTGGAAACCCGGTGTTTCCAAGGGCTTTTTTGATTGGAACTTTTGACAAAAACGGGCGCGAAAGACCGAATTTGTCAAAATAAATATTGCAAAAAGACCGGATCGGGATATAATTGAGAAAAAAGGACTTTTGAGTCCGGATTTGTCAGAGGCGTCAAATGGAAATAAAAAGGGATAGATATCTTGAAGACTTAAAAGATCGTATGCATAACGGAATGATAAAGGTTGTTACCGGAATCAGAAGAAGCGGGAAGTCTTATCTTGTTTTTACTATTTTTAAGAAATATTTGATAAATGAAGGTGTGAATGAAGATCACATCATCGAGATGGAGTTTGACAAAATAGAAAATGCGAAATACCGTGACCCGTATACTTTGCTGGACTTCGTAAAAGAACAGATTAAGGATAAAGAAGATTATTATGTTCTTCTGGATGAAGTACAAATGCTTGAGGATTTTGAGGAAGTTCTTAATTCTCTACTGCATATAAAAAATCTTGATATCTATGTGACGGGAAGTAATTCGAGGTTTCTGTCCGGCGATGTACTTACAGAGTTTAGGGGACGTGGAGATGAGGTGCATGTATATCCGCTGACATTTCAGGAGGCAATGCAGAATTATAAAGGTGACATATATCACGGATGGGCGGAATATGTTACATACGGTGGCCTTCCACTTGTTTGGGGAATGCGTACAGATCAGCAAAAGATCAAATATCTGACAGATCTTTTTGAAAAAACATATATAAGCGACATAATCGACCGTAATGGTATAGAGAAGACGGAGGAATTGGAATCACTGTTAAATGTGCTAGCTTCGGCCATAGGCTCACTTACAAATCCGACAAAGATCGAGGCGACATTTAAAAGCGTACTGAAATCAAAAATCTCCAGAAATACGATCGTACAGTATATAGAATACCTGAAGGATGCTTTTATCATCAATGAAGCAAACAGGTATGATGTGAAAGGTAGAAAGTATATAGGTACCCCGCTTAAATACTATTTTGAGGACTTGGGGCTCAGGAATGCCAGACTCGGGTTTCGTCAGATGGAAGAAACACATCTGATGGAAAATGCCGTTTATAATGAATTGCTGTCAAGAGGTTACGCAGTTGATGTTGGTGTGGTGGAAACAAGAAAGCGTAATCAGGAAGGCAAGCAGGAGAAGAGAAAGCTGGAAATAGATTTCGTTGCCAATATGGGAAGCCGCCGATATTATATTCAGTCGGCTTTTCAGATTCCTGATCAGGAGAAAGAAAGACAGGAGAAGGAATCTCTTAACAATGTGGATGACTCTTTCAAAAAAATAGTTCTGGTTAAGGATGTTGTAAAGATTTCCAGAGATGAGAAAGGCATTGTTACAATGAGTATATATGACTTTTTGATAGACAAAGACAGTTTGGAAAAATGCTGAGGAAGCAAGAAATAATGAGACCCGGGGACGATTAGTACTACTAATCTAAATATGAGGTAAAACAATATGAGTGAAAATGAGAAAAACTATGCTGCCGGGATGATGAGATCGTTTGATTACAGCATAAGGAAGTGCGTTTGAGATGTGGTTTAAGATGCATCCATGGGTTTTTCCCGCTATTTTTGGCGGAATTGGAATTCTTTATTTAATAATAAATATCGGAGCAATAATTGAGACGAAAAAAATTCAGAAAAAAGGCTCTGATCATCATATATCCGGCATACCGTTTCTCGGAGGAATACACTTGCTTATCGCAGGGCTTATCAGTCCGATCAAATGGCTGGCGCTGCTTTGTGTTTTGGATTATACGATCTGGAGTTTCCTGTATGCGGTATTTTTCGGAGACAGACTTAAGAAGAGTGCCGGCACAAATAACTTAACAAAGGACGATGAGCTGCCGGTGAAGCCAGCAAAACCTGCGAAGACTGTAAAGCCTGTAAAATCATCCGGTGTGGGTATAAGTGATGTGCTCGTTTTTTTGATGCTTCTTATATTTACAATAGCCGGTTTTGCCTGCAGAAATGTTATTTTAGTATATGTGGCCGGAACTCCTGCATTAGTGTTGTTTCCGTATCTTTCAATTAAAAGGCCATATTTTATGGCGGATGAATTGGGAGTACTATACAGGAAGGCATCAGGCTTTAAATACGGAAAAACCATCCATCTTAAATGGGAGCAAATAGATGCGATCATCATAGGTGATCGGATTTTTACGATTGATGAAAAGTCCGGTGCCATATCGGAAAGTGAATTAAACGCGCAGACGCTCGCTGACTTGGATGCTTTTGCACATGTTGCCCCGGAGAAATGCGAAGATATGGCGGAGTGGATAGAAAACGGATCTTTTATAGTGACTAAGCAGCCTGAAAAGGGAGAGCCTGAGTTGATTGAAATAGGATCTTTTTTCAAACAGAAAGAAGCTCCTAAAAAAATGGAAATGATAAAAGATCTATGGCTGCATCATTAAATGAGACCCGGGGACGGGGTCACAGTCTCATTTTTTTAAATGAGACCCGGGGACGGGGTCACAGTCTCATTTTTTTAATGAGACCCGGGGACGGGGTCATAGTCTCATTTTTTTAAATCGATATTGGGAGCGAGTTGCAAAACAAGATTGGAGGCAACATGGAAATCAAGAGAATTACGGAAGATGGTAGAGTGGGCGAATTTATTAACGTAGAGTTTTCAGATTATGCGACTGATTGCGATGTGGCCCTTAATTACGAAGAATTTTGCTTTGCGGCAGAAGACGACGGCAAAATTGCCGGTATAATCACAGGTCGAGCCTATTACAATGAGGTACATATCGGGGATTTGATCGTTGGCAAAGGTTATAGAAGAGATGGGGTCGGCAGTAAACTTGTTGCCGCCGTTGAGGATGCATACAAAGGAAAGGGCTATGAGAAAATAGCGCTTACAACTTTTGGATTCCAAGCGCCGGAGTTTTATAAAAAGCTGGGGTATGAATTGGAATTTGTCCGCAGAGACAATGATCCCAAGCTTTGCAAATATTTCTATTTGAAGAAGATAAAATGATTATGAAAGAAAATTCAAATCAAGTGAAACTACGAGAACTAAGACCTGAT
>Ga0310691_10001358_pt1 | contig 37501 bp, 42 predicted proteins | sample 176DNAGHGlowgp2_FD_203887 | JGI IMG/M metagenome (GOLD analysis project Ga0310691, IMG submission 203887) | Sheep rumen microbial communities from Palmerston North, Manawatu-Wanganui, New Zealand - 1766 DNA GHGlow gp2 (v2) (version 2) | ecosystem: Host-associated > Mammals > Digestive system >... | reverse complement strand
GAAACCGGAAAAGGCCTAGAGGATTCAGTCACCGCGATGATGGGTATTGCTAACTGGGCAGCTATGTCAGGGCAGAATGCTTCTACGGCAAGCCGAGCGATGTTTCAGCTTTCACAGGCAATGGGAAGCGGCGTCATGCGCAAAGAGGATTATAAGTCTATTCAAAATGTGTCTATGGACACCAAAGAATTCAGACAAAGAGCTCTCGACGCTGGCGAAGCATTGAAAACGCTTAAAAAGAATGCTGACGGAACATATCAGTCGATCGTAAAGGGGGCCAAGAGCTCTAAGTTCAACATCAGTCAGTTCGCGGACCACTTGACGCAAGATGCTTGGTTTACCTCGGATGTAATGATGAAGGTATACTCTGAGTATGCCTACGCCGTTGATAAAGTTAGAAATTACATGATCGAAAACGGAATCGATACGGCGAGCGAGGCAATGCGTCAGCTCGAAGAGATTAATAGAACTGAAACCGACATGACCAAAAAGGCTATGATGGATTTCGGTCTGAAAGCTCTGAGAGCAGCACAGGAAGCGAGATCATGGGGTGACACTGTCGAATCCGTAAAGGAGGCAGTTGCTTCTGGCTTTTCTAAGACTTTTGAAATTATATTTGGACAGTACGACGAAGCTGTAGATCTTTGGACCGATTTGGCCGAAAGATTTTACGATATGTTCGCTACCCCGATTAACAATTTCAACAAGGTTTTGGAAACCGCTCTCAAAGGAAACACGCCTTACATAAAACAGTATTTCGCTACTATAGCCGAAGGCAACGGCCTAATCGTAGATGGTGCAGTCAGCGCAGCTAAGAATTTTGGATATTCTTCTGAACAAACTCTAGAATATGTTAAAAACTTGGCCCACGGAAATGACGAGATTGCGAAACTGGTTCTTAATTTCGTTAAGTTAAATAAGATGGCTGGCGAGGGAGACGAAGTTCTCGGAGCGTCTACTGAAAAACTTATATCGTACACCGCTGAAATGATGGGCGTATCTGAAGAACAGGTCGAATCTCTGAAAAAGATCGGAGACGAATTCGGGTACAATAGCGGAAAATACAGCAAAGAGCTAGCCAAGATATTTGGCGCCGGAAAAAATGGCGCATACGAAACCGTAACCGGTTTGCTTGCCGTTGGCAAAGGGTTAGATGTAATCGAGTCCAAAGATCTTGACAGATATTTAACTGATACTCTTAAGTTTACATCTGATCAGGTAACAGAGCTTCACAAACTTGCAAAAGAATATGGAGCAAATTCCGATCAGGTTGACAATTATATTAAGAGTCTTCAGAACTTTAAGAACTTCGGATATGGAAACAGAGGTTGGACTAGAACGGCTATAAAAGGGCTTCTAGAAATCACCGACGAGCTTTCTAACACCGAATTAGGCCATAAAACCGGTGATATTGTTGATTATGTCTCGAAAATGACCGGAGCCGACGAAGATTCGGTTAAAATTCTTTACGACCTCGTAAAGGAAAGACGCGAATTAACAAGTGCTACTAAAATCGACACCGAAGCAGTAGAGAAGAATGCAGAGGAAATCGACGAATGGGCAAACTCGATAACCAATGGAAACGAAGCGCTTAAGCAAGAAGTACTCGAATTAATGCGAGTTAATGACGAAATGGGACAACTGTCCGGTTATCGTAATCTTCTTCAGGCGTTTAATAATGTATGGGAATATTTGGCTAAAATTTTAGGTATTGTTTCTGACGCGTTTCATTCGGTATTTGGAAGCTTAGATTCTGGTGAAATTTATAAGTTCACAGAACGGCTTAGAAAAGCCACAGAGAACTTAAAGTTGTCCGACGAGCAGGCTGAAAAGTTGAGAAGAACTTTTAAAGGTTTCTTTTCTATATTCAAGATATTAGGACAGATTGCAAAAACAATCCTCATTCCGATTAAATCATTTTTTGGTGCCATTTTAGGTGGGTCTGGTGCAATTCTCGATTCTACTGCATACATCGGCGATTGGCTGAGCAAAATAGCTTCTAGTGGAGTGGCTGCAGAAAAAGCAACCGAGATATTTACTAGAATCGGTCGTGCTTTAGAACCTGTTGGAAAAGCTCTTAGAAATTTGTTTGATTTTGATAATATAAAAAAGTCTTTTACGAACGCTGGGGGCGGTCTGAAAGGAGTTTTTGCAGTTATATCTAGCGGCCTTAAGGTCGTGACCGATGGAATATTTGAGTTTATCGGCTATATAACTGGATGGGATGTTGACGAAATCAGAGAAAAGGTTGGAAAGTTTTTCGACACCGTTTCTGAGAAGATAATAAATATTCTACCTTCGAGCGAGGATCTATCTGAATCGATAACCAAGATTGGCAATGGATTCAAGAAACTGTTAAGATATTTAGGCATTAAGGTAGGCGACGATGTTTCTGATGATGTAGAAGGAATGTCTGAATCTTTCGATACTGCTAGCATTTTCTTGGATAAGTTCAATGAAAAGTTCAAAACGTTCAAAGATGGCTTTTCTGGATTCGGAGAAAAAATATCAGGAATTACCGATAAATTAAAAGGGTTTGGAGGAACACTTTCCGAGAAATTCGAGGGTGTTAAATTCCTTGATATTCTTAATGAATTTGGTGATCTCGGAAAAATAGGAGTCCTTGGATTGGCAGCATTCGGTTTTATAAGACTTACAAGGATAATTCGAGACTTTTCAAAAGGATTTAAGTGGCTCGCTGGTACTCCGTCAGACATAGCAGAAGGTTTCAAGTTTGGCAAAATTGGAACCATGATTAAAAACATGGCAATAGCAGTAACGTTAATAGCGACATCTTTGTATATAATCTCTAAGATTGACGAAGATCGCTTAGACGATGCATTCTGGATTATGTCGTTTATTATTGGTGAAATAGTAGGAGTAATGGAGCTGATTAACCATACAATGAGTGGAAAAGGCGCTGTTCCTATATTATTCTTATTTGGTATGGCTTCGGTTTTGAGGACATTAGCTAAATCGATGACCAAATTAGCCAATGAAATCGATCCTGACCAGCTTGGGAACGTCACCCTTGCTATGACCGCTCTCGTTACATTGATTGACTCGATGGCTCTTGTTGTTGGTATAGTTAATAAAATGAACTATGGCGAGGATATGATAAAGAGCGCTATAATGGTTGTTATTTTGGCAGCAGCGGTGTCGTTGATATCCGGAGCAATGATCGATATGGCGAGAAACGCTGATTCAGCCGGTCTTACAAGAGCAAAATGGGCTGTCGTTATAGTGGCCGGGGTTCTGATAGCCATGAGTTCCGTTGCAGGTATTTTATCACATTACGTCGGAGCTTCTCATTTGGTAGGAACAGCTGGTGTTGTTGTGATGCTCGCATTCGCAATAAGCATGATAATAGGCGCACTAACTTCTGTGTCGAACGCAGCTGGTGACGGATATCTCGGATCTATAATAGCTATTATGGGTCTGGTAGTGGGCGCACTTTATGTTATGTCAAGAGCAGTCTTGGCAATGACATCGCTTAAAAGTGTAAGTTCCAAGGACATACTACTTGCGTCATCGTCGTTCATTATTATGTCGTTGGCGATAAGTATAATCATTAAATCGTTGGGGCATATACTAGAGTATGTTAAGAAGCCTTCTGACATTGGAACAGTTGCCGCCATTCTTGGCATTATAGTCGGCGCTATTGCAACATTGCTTGTGATATCTTCTATGTTTTCAAAATATCCGGCTCCTAGTATACAAGGATCTGCTTCTATCGTAGCTTTAGCCATAGGCATTGCAATCATAGCGAGAGCATTAACGAGTTTTAAAGACATAGACCCGTCGTCAATCATAGGTGCTGGGCTGGCAATGTCGTTGATTCTAACGACTATGGGAATAGTTCTAAAATCGTTGGAAAATGTAGATCCTAAAAAGATAATAGCCCTGGGTGCAACGCTTCTTGCTATATCGGTATCTGTCTGGATATTCTCGAAAGGGATGCTAGTGTTTATCGATGTACTGCATGGATTCTCGTCGTTTACGAAAGAAGAGTTTTGGCCAGCGATTGGATATTTTGTAGCTGCCGCAGCTGCTCTCGGTCTTGCGGGAGCGCTTATTGGCCCAGCTGCAATTGTATTTTTAGTTCTCGGAACTGCTATGGTAACTGTTGCTGGTGCTGCTATATTGTTTGGAATAGGTATAATGTCTATATCTGCTGGATTAATAGCACTCGCATCTGCAGTGCTATTGTTAGGCGGAGCATGGAAAGTAGCCGGAGAGCCGTTCTTAGATGGATTAACCGCCATGGCTGAACGTTTCTTATCGTTAATTCCGAGATTAGCTAGGGCACTTGTAATGTTTGCAGTAGAAATGGCCGATGCAATCATAGACACTTTACCTAGAATTAGAAAGCAGCTATATACACTGTTGACAACTGGTATAGGCTTGCTGTGCGATAGTTTATTGGCGTCTGTCCCCAAGATAGCAGAAACTGTATTTACACTCCTGATAACGGTTTTAGATTATTTACTCGACAAGGGACCAGAAATAATCGATAAAGTTCTTAACTTTGTTATAATGGTACTCGACGGAATAAGTAATCATATCGAAGAGATTGTAACAGAAGTTATGGAGATAGTAGTCGGTGTTCTTAACGGAATAGCGAACAGACTTCCCGAGCTTATAGACGCTGCATTCAAACTAGTTAAAGCTCTCGTAGAGGGTCTTATAGATGCACTTGCTAATTTCGAAATAGATAACATCGAAGATCTCTTAGCAGCAGCTGTTCATTTATTAGAACTAACCGGAATTTTGGGAGCAATAGCATTAGCTGCTCCAGTTGCAATTGCAGGTATAATTGCTCTTGGGACAATGGCTACGACACTTCTTGCTGTTCTTGCTGCTTTGGGCGGCATATCAAAGATTCCAGGTCTTATGGAATTGATTGATAGCGGTGGTGGTCTACTGTCCAAAATTGGCGAAGCATTGGGTGATTTTCTCGGCGGGTTCGTTGGTGGAGTTCTCGAAGGAATTTCAAATTCGTTGCCTACCATTGGGTCTAACTTGTCTTCGTTTGCTGACAATGCGTCTTCGTTCATATCGGTAATCAAGGATGTCGGACCTGAAGTTGTTGATGGTGCCACTAACATGGCATTGGCGTTAATGATTATGTCTGGAGCGGCTCTTATCGATGCTGTTACTGCTTTCATGGGCGCCGATATTGGATGGGCAACTTTAGGCGTTCACGTTAAAGAAATAGGAACAATGATGGCTGGATTTGCAGAGGCCACTGCTGATGTAGATGCTGTTAAATTTAACAAGGTTACAGAAGCAGCTAAGGGACTATCCGGAATGCTTGCCGTATTTGGCGTGACTGCATTTTTAGACACCGTTCTTACTTTCTTGGGCGCCGATATTGGGTGGAGCACATTAAAGCAGAAACTGGTACTCATTGGTCAAGCGATGACCTCGTTCTCGGAAGAAACTGGAACTATAGATGTCGATAAGTTTGTTAAAGTAACAGACGCTGCCTCTAAACTGTCAGATATGGTAACTACCATTAGTAGCGGGGAGTCTGCATTTACTTGGTTGGTTGATAAATTCCTTGGCAAAAATGACATGGGTGATTTTGGAAAAGCCCTTGGAGCTTTAGCAAGTGGTCTTTCCGAGTTTTCCGAAAAGACAACCGGAATTTCAGGTAAAACCAAAGACATAGATGCAGCTATAGATGTTGCTGGAAAGGCTTTAAACTTCTCCAAAAAATTAAGCGGTGGCGATAATCCGTCGCTTATCGATACGATTATAGGATGGCTTGGAACTAAAAACTTGGATAGTTTCGGTAAAGCACTTGCCTCTTTTGCTTCCGGATTGGTTGATTATGCTAAAGCCAGCGAAGAAGTTTCTAAATATGCAGAATATATAGAAATTGCCTATCCGTATTATGAAAAAGCCATTGCACTTTCGAAGCTATTAAATGATGGTGATGGACTGATAGATGCTATAGCAGGATTGCTTGAAACTGGCAATTTGGCTCTATTCGGACCAGCGCTTGAATCTTTTGCTTCGGGAATTGTTTCCTTTGGAGTGGCATGCATTGCTGTCGTTGCTTTGGGACATTTTATTGATTCTGCAGATCCGTATATTAGAAAGGTGATAAAGCTTTCGAAATATCTAAATGACGGTGATAACATCGTGGATGCTATTGTTGGATTGCTAGAAACTGGTAATCTTGCTTTGTTTGGACCGGCGCTTGCAACTTTTGCTGGAGGTTTGATTGAGTATGCTGAAACGTGTAAAGAAATAGTTAAAAACGAAAGCTATTTGAATACAGGTAATCGCATATCCAATGCTGTTATCAATTTCGCCAAGAAGCTAAATAATGGAAGCAGTATCATCGATAAGATTGCTAATTGGACTTCTCTTGCAACGTTCGGTTTCAGCTTAGCTGCGTACGGGGAATCGCTAAAAGCATATTCTAATAGCCTGTATGGAGTAAACTTTGAACAAATCAAGAGGGCTAACGAACTGTTCTCCAGCTTTTCGTCGTTTGCTTCGATTACGTCGTCAAGCGTTCTAGACAAGCAGTACAGAAAAGCCGAGGAAGCAGCGGAGCGTTCTAGCAAATCTTTTGGAAGCGGTTTCGTTGACGGAGTATCCAGCTACGTAACCACTGCCGAAGAAGCTGCATCTAAAGCAAGCAATGATGCTATTGAAGGTATTCACAAATCGATAAGCGATTCGTTTGCTGGTCCGGGTCCGATCGAGCATTTGCTCACGATAAAACCGGTGCTTGATCTTTCCGAAATTCAAAATGGATCTGGAAAGATTGGCGGAATGCTCGATGGACTTAACGGGTATTCCATTTCGGGTAGCATGGGCATAAGCAGAGCAGCGTTCGATTCCATGACCGACAGAACCGGTGACAGCGAAGAAGTCAACAGCATCGAAAAGCTTACTGAAGTCGTTAAAGGTCTCGGTGATAAACTCGATAAGCCGGTTGAACAGAACAATAGCTTTAACTTCTATGGTCCGACAAATGACGAAATCGTTAGAGAAGTTAAGAAAACTCTCAGTAAAGACATAATCAAGGAGGGGAGAAGATGGGCATAATTACATTTAATGGCGTTAATTCTAGCGCGTTTGGTATCGAGGTCTCTTCCCCTCCTCGATACACCATACCAGAGGAAGACGTATCTCAGTTGCACGTGCTTGGAAGAAACGGGGACAGTATTCATAGATACCAGTCTTTTAAGAACATACAGGTGACGTATCCGATTACATATTTGGTTCCGAAATACCAGTATGGGGATGTCGACCTTAACGGTCTGATAACACCAGCTGACGCGACTGCCGTGTTGCACCACTTGGCTGGAACGCAAAATCCTCCTTTGACAGCTGAGCAGTTAATGCTAGCGGATGTAAATCACGACGGAGTTGTTGATGATTTCGATGCCTATGAAATACTTAAAAGTTTGGTTGGCTTGTCGGATTTGGAATTCAAAGACGCAAGCGTAAACTATATTGCTTCGAGAATTGCCGGATGGCTTCATCCGTATTTTCCCGAAGCTAAACTCGAAAATCGTCAAAAGTATTACATGGTCACCGGCAAGTTTCTTTCTACTCGCGACGGGTATTCCAGACTTATCGATACATACAATCCCGGGTTCTTTAGAAAAGCTATATGCAAAAACGCGGTCGATGTTGTTAACGTGTACGAACAAGGTGGGCTAGCTAGCATAGTTTTCGAGTGCACTCCGGAAAAATGGTATGTGTCTGGAGAAACATGGACATCCGGAGAGATTGTCGATCAGCCAGAAGCGGGGGACAACGTACCTTCGTGGTATCCTGTTAATACTGTTGGCGTCGTCAGAGGTTTTCAAAACCCGTCTTTGTTCGGGGCACGGCCTATGATAAGGATTTCGTATGACAGGGTGGTTCACGACTATTGGGACCAGTGTTATGGGATTATTAAAATCTTAAATATTCCGAACCAAGCTATGCGGATAGATAGCTCAACCGGTAGTCCTAAGATAAATTGGGATTATTACGGACTTGTAAACGAAAAGACCGTAACGTTTAAGATTCCTACAGGAACACGTCCGAGAGCCGAAACTAATCAGCTGTATATCGATTTTCAAAATGGAATGGCATATGGTGTTGCTACGACCTATCCTGACGTGACTCCAAAGGTTTACGATGTATTCAAGCATAATGATTGTGTAACTTCCCGTATTTATAAGGATACTGGGTTGTTTACTCCCGGGTATAACGCGGTATTTGTTGAGTTTGTTGCTACGTCTGATTACGACGGGCCTGCTCAAAACTTTCCGTCGTACCCTGATTTCGAAATTTTACCGAGGTGGTGGACTTTATGAGTTTCATGTACCTTTATCCTTGCAATACGGTGCGGTTCGACAACAACGGAAAAGGACCGTTATCGGATGCTATTTCTGCAAGCAGCTCGGAAGAGCTTAACGAGATACCGGAAATCGAATTCATGTATCCGGCAAACGGCTTGCAGGAAATAAAAATGGGTGATATTGTGGTTGCTCGTCCGCGAAAGAATGCTGGCGAGCATCCCTTTGTCATCGATAAAATAGAAAGACCATTCGATGGTGTTTTGTCGGTTCACGCGAGCCATTGGTCGGTCCTCTTATCTGGTGTTGTAGTGGATTCCATAGAAGGAACCACCGCCGCTGAAGTAATCAGGAAGATGCACACTGCTAAGACTGCAGATCCTCCTGGAGGTATCATAACCGAACAGTGGACTGAGTTCTATAACCGTCAGCATAATGACGGGGCGTTTCCCATGCCGACCGACTACATTCGTATGTATAACGCGAGCACTCAAGAAGCCTATACCGACGTCGATACTGACGAAGAGGGAGAAACAATATATAGGTCATTCAAGACAGAAGGTCCTACTTCGTTCAGAGCTCTTATGGGTGACGAAATCGAAGGCGGATCCTTGCTTAATGTTTTCAAAGGTGAATACAAATACGAACCGATAGTCGGAAATCAGGCCGGAACAAAAATACGTCTGCTGAAGCAAAGAGGGAAAATGACGGATGTCGTTATCCAGTATGGCTTTAACATGACCGATTTCCAGCTCGATGAGGATTGGACAGATGTCTATACTTCCTTGATACCGTTTTTCAAGAAAGACAGCACTTACATTATGGGCAGAGTTGTCTCATCCACGAAGACTTTTCCGTTTACGAAATTCATGATGCTTGACGTCACTGGAGAATTTCAAAATGGAACGCCAACAGTCGAGCAGATTACCGATGCTGGTCAGAAGTATTTCGACGAGAACAAGATAGATGAGCCCGATTTGGATCTTACTGTGAAGACGGACATATTCGAGGACATCGACGTTGATGTCGGTGATTATATTACTGTATGCTTCCCGATGTACAATTACGACGCAGTCCTTGAATGTAAGAAAATTACGGGTGATATTCTTAACGACGTTATAACTGAATTCGAATTCATGACTGTTAAGAAGAATGTCGATACGATTGTCGCTCAATCAGCAGTTGCAACGGGTGGTAACATATCCAAATCCAAGCAGGCGACATCGCCTAAAGTTGCATCGTCTGGCGGAGGCGGTGGAGGCGGCGGAACAATCTACCCGTCCAATGCAACGCCTAAGATGGACGGAAGAGATGCAGACAGCTCTCAGAGCGACACACCTGATCAGCCTGGTCCGGGTACCTCGACCCTCTATGCAAGAGGCGATCATCGCCATCCGTCAAACTCCAGAAAGCTAAATATTGGAGCGATAATGACGAACCAAGATATTGAAAATGTTTTAAATAGTTAAGGAGGCCGATATTATGGGCTATATGAATAATGATGGTCTATTGTACTTTTGGACCAAACTTAAAACAATATTTGTTCGGAAGGTAAATGGTACGGCCCCCGATGCGAACGGCAATGTTACGGTTGCTGTCCCTGGTGCGTCCTCGACGACTCCTAAAATGGATGGTACTGCTGCAGTGGGTTCCGAAACTGCGTTCGCAAGAGGCGATCATGTTCATCCTACTGACACTAGTCGAGCGGCTTCTTCGCACACGCATGGAAATATTACAAACGCTGGCGCTTTGCAGACAACTGATGTTACTATCGCAAATGGAGATAAGATTATCGTTACCGATGCTAGTAATGGCAATAAAGTCGCCAGAGCAAGCGTTAGCTTTGACGGATCTACTGAAACAAAGGCCCTTACACCGAAAGGCACTTGGGCTAACATTCCGCAAGCAGCGACCGTGGCTCCCCCGGCTAATGATGGTTCTGGCAGTGCTGGCGTATCGGTACAGTTTGCAAGAGCGGATCATAAGCATCCTACTGACACTTCGAAGGCGACCGGTAACGGTAGAATATTCTATGGTACGTCTGCTACGGCTGCTAGTACAGCAGCAAAAGTGGTAACGAGTTTGGATGCCGATGGTTTGGCATCATTTTCGTCTGAGGACTTGGTTAACGGTGCAGTGATTATAGTAAAATTTGATAATCAAAATACTGCTAGTTCTGTTACGCTGAACGTGAATAACACCGGCGCAAAAGCCGTTAAAGTTATCCGAGCTGGTGTTATTACGGATGCTGGTAAGTTATATGCCTGGGAAAAGGGACCGTACATGTTTATCTATGACGGAACTAACTGGATCATGCAAGCGGAGAATACCACCCCGTACGAATCTACTCCCGAGATGAATGGAACGGCTAATAAAGGTACTTCGAACAATTACGCAAGAGGCGACCATGTTCATCCGATAGATACAAGCAGAGCTCCTTTGAATTCTCCGGCACTAACGGGCACACCAACGGCTCCGACTGCTGACGCTGGTACGAACAATTATCAGATCGCTAATACGGCATTTGTGCAAGCGGCAATTGCGTCCGCAGTATCTGGCGTCGCATCGTTTAAAGGGGCGGTAACAGCTCAGAGCACGATTGATGGCACAGCGAACATTAAAACCGGCTGGTATTGGGTCGTCCAAACTGCTGGAACATATTATGGTCAGGACTGTGAGGCTGGGGATTTCATTTATGTAACAGCTTCGTCTCCCGTTAGGAAGACCGGAGATAGTACCAAGTGGGCCGATTCGAACTTCGCAATCATTCAGACGAACATTACGCCTATGACAAATTCTGAGATCGACGCAATAGTCGCATCTTAATTGCCCATGAAAGGAGAAAATCAAAATGGGTTACTTAAACAATAGCGGGTTAACCCGTTTTTGGAATGCTATAAAAAGCAAGTTCATTAGAACGATAAACGGAATCGGACCTGACGCCAACGGAAACGTATCGGTCGACACCTGCGAGTTCATCAACGGCACACAGACAGCTGCTACCGGCTCGTTTACCGGTGTCAGCCGCGATACCAGTCTTTATGACGGTAAGCATATTATCTATCGCTTACCTTATGCCGGATCCGGAAATGCTACACTTAACCTCACATTGGCAGACGGAACGACAACCGGTGCTAAGAACGTTTGGAGAGCTCCGGGAACTCGTTTAACCACACATTATGCTGCTGGCAATTTTATCGGTATGACATATTTCCAATCTGACGATTCCTGGCATTGTGACGTAGACGTCGATACTGATAGCTATGCCTATGGTGTAAGATTATATTACAGCATTTATAAGGCGAAAACAGCGCTTTATCGTTACCAAATTGTTCTTACTAGAGACGAGAACACTGTTCTTCCGGTGAATGCTGTAGACAATAATGTTGGTACGACAAAGCAGTTAACCACTGATGAGTTCGATCCGTTTGGCGAGATTTACTGGTACTGGACGACCACTACAATTAGCGCTGGAAGCTATGTAGCCGGTTCGAATCTCCTTTCACAGTATTGGCTTGTTGACCTGAGATATTCATTTAACACAGGTGCAACGCTCACTGCATATAAGGATGTCTATCTGGTGTGCGAACCGAGACCTAATGGAAAGGCCGTTCTCGCACCGAATCCGATTTCACAGACTCTGCCTAGCTCTGAAGATGGATACGTATACATAAGACTTGGTAAGGCATACGATACGTATCGAATCACTCTCGACCTGCATAAGCCGCGGTATTATTACGCTAACGGTGAAATCCGTGAGTGGACAAATGCCCCAATGGACGCTAAGCTGGCAGAATACAATACTGATGAGGACGTATTCCAGATCCGTCATGCAAAGGCAGAAAAGCCGTCGTATAATTCCGAGGTCGTTCGTAAGATCACGGGCGGGACGTTGGCGTGGAATCAGCTTATTCAGAATGGCAATTTTGAATCTACTAATAATTGGAGAGTGTATACTCCTGCAAACGGGCAATTAGCGGCTTCCGACAATGTTATGACAATAACATATTCGGTTGAAGGCACTGGAGGATACGCCTTTGGATTAATCTATACTGGAACCATGCAAGTTCAAGCTGGGCATAAATATTTGCTAAAAGCTAGCGTGAATCCAAATTTCGATACAAAAATTGACTTTGAACTTGGTACAGGTATCGAGCATGCGCGTTCGGCTCAAATAAATAGCTGGACAGATATGTCTGTAGTTGTACAGCGCCCGAGCTGGAGCCAAGGAAACTCCATTATTATCAAACCTGTATTTTCTTCTATTGTAGTTGGAAGTACATTAAAGGTTCGAAATTTCCAAGTTTTCGACCTCACCCAAACGTTCGGCTCAACTATCGCGGATCGTATTTACGCGCTTGAGCAGGCTACGGCAGGCGCCGGTGTCGCATGGTTCCGTAGATATTTCAATAGGGATTACTATGAACCCGCTCAAACTCTCGCACATACGTATTTCGATCAGTATGAGACGACGGGGTTTAATTTGTGGGATGAAGAAGTTGTGATGGGCTACTTCGTTGGAGGATACTGGTATACTGATACAGTACACATAGCAAGTAAATATCCCATCGCAGTTATGCCCAACACGACGTATTATCTCAAATGCTCGAGTCCGGCATATGTTACATACTGGAAGAACCCAGTTATGAGCGGATCGTCCAACACTGAAGAGTTCATATCTCGAACCTCGGATGTTGGTGGGTATACTTTCACTACGCCGTCCAATTGCAGAGCCATACATATCAACCTCGGAGAAGCGTATGGTGCGACGTATAAGCACGATGTTTGCATCAACCTCTCCGACGCATCCAGAAACGGTCAGTACGAACCTTATCGGTACAGCAGAATAACGTTCTTTGACGATCCGGTTCTGCTCAGAGGCACCCCGTATCTCGACGAGAACGATAATCTCCGATTTAACGGTGATACTTTGGAAGCGACCGGAAAGCTTACTAGACGGTACGGCGTGGTCGATTTAGGGACGCTGAATTGGACGTATGTTACCACAGGATCAAGCGTGGCTCCGTATTTTTATGCAAACACCAGTAGCTTCCCACAAGGCAACATAAAATTTGTTGGCAACTCGTGGGATGTCGTATATCCGATCATTTGCAGCAAATATACAAGCGTTATACGGAACCAAACGTATTTTGTCGATAAAACAATCACGGCTGATAATGATGGTGGAGTAGTGGCGCAGATTCAAGTTAAAGATTCTGCCTACACCGATGCCGCGACATTCAAAACAGCCATGAATGGTGTCTACCTTGTCTACGAACTCGCCACTCCCACGGAAGAGGAATTCACCCCGATCGATGGTCCATTGGTATCGGATCCGCTGGGCCTGGAAGTCATAGCTAAGTCAGATTGGGACGATACTCCTATCCTCGCGCAGATGGATATTCTGTACGCTAACGAGGTACGTGCGAACGTCGAGATGATTGCAACCAACAAGGTCATTGCTTCCAGGAATTCCGGTGATAATTCTTCTGGGATATACTACGGAACGTGTTCGACTGATGCAGCTACGGCTGAAAAGGCAGTTGTGTGCGAAGATTTCGACATTACGAAACTGGTACCCGGAGCAATGATAACGGTTAAGTTCTTGAACACAAACAGTGCTGCTGTTGGTAACCTGACGCTTAACGTTAACTTCACAGTTGCAAAGGGCATTCGATATGTTTATAACGGTAGTTATAGCACAATTCCAGGCGCTGGATATTTGAAGGAAAATCAGATATATCAGTTTACTTACGACGGAACGTACTGGGTCGTGCAGATGATGTACAATACAGATACAGCGCCGAATCGCCTATATCTTTCGGATGCTAAAAGAAAGGTATATACGAATTTGTATCGTTATCAGGTCTGCTTTACAAAAGACGAGGAGTATATTCTTCCGGCCAATGCCGTTGACAACAGCACGGCCACAACAAAGCAGTTGACGACCGAATCGTTTGATCCGTTTGGCCCGATATTCTTTTATAGCTCAACTACTACCGTTGCTGCAAATGGATTAGTAGCATCTAGCACTCTTTATTTTGCAACGACCGCCTGCGATCTACGATACTCATTCAATACCGGAACATCGTTGACGGCCAATAAGCATGTCTATCTTAAATGCCAGCCTCAGAGCAACGGAAAAGTCAAAATGGCAACCACTAATCCAATCGTTCAAGCACTTCCAACAACCGAAGATGGATATGTTTATATTCTTCTCGGAGTCGCTTACGATACTTATCGTATCTGCTTCTTTGCAACTAAGCCGATATATCACTGCGTAAACGGTGAGATACGAGAGTGGACAAAGGCGCCTTACATTCCGGCTGGAGGATCTGCTAACCAGGTTCTTAAGAAATTGTCCGCTGACGACTACGACTACGATTGGGAAACGTTGGATATTCATAACGTTCCTTCTGGCGGTTCAAAGGATCAGGTTCTTACTAAGAACAGTGCAACGAATTACGATTTTAGTTGGAAGACACCGGCAAACACCGGCTTGCCAACGGGCGGCAGTCTCGGCCAAGTTCTCGCTAAGAAATCGGCTACGAACTATGATACTGAATGGATTAATCCTCCGTCTGGAGTCAAGATTTACAACATTACGTATAATAGTTCGACGCACACTTACGCACTTCCTGATACTTTTGCCAACGTTAGAAATCAGTTTCTTGCTGGAAATATCGTTATTCTATCAAGTGGCGGCGGCACACTGTATTACTTGTCTGAGGCCTCTGCTAATACGTTGGTATTTACGTCGGCTGTTACAGATGATTACTTTGTATACCGACTCGAATGGCTAAGTTCTGATACAGCCATAAGCGAAGAAATTGAGATATCGCTTTATAATAATTACGTTCCTAGCGGCGGTACGACTGGTCAGTTCTTGGTGAAGAAGAGCAATACGAATTTCGACTTGCAATGGGTCACGGTTCCTAATGCGAATGGGGTGAGTTTCTAATGGCTAATTATTTAACCACAGATACTGAGCTCGGCCTTGTAGCAGATGCTATTCGAATGAAGGGCGGAACAACGGGACAGTTGGCGTTTCCGGTTGGGTTTGTTCAAGCAATAAACGCTATCAACACAGGCGGTTCTGGAATAACGGAATACGAAAGCGGAACATGGACTCCGACTTCTAACATAGCCAGAGGCACCATCAATTTCGCTAATTCGCATTCGGCTCCTCCATCTATAGTATTCCTTTCGGATGTAACGAACGATGAGGACATTACAGCGAATACGAACTTCGTATTTATTTATCTGGATGCTTATAGAGCACTTGGGTCTATATTCCCGTATTCGTCCACTGCTAAGCGTTATTCTGTCATTAGCTACATATACAGAGGTACTAGCACATCATCTCTGAGCAACGGTAACGAGTTGACTAGATATTCATCGAGCAATGCCAGTGCGACTAACTACAATTATAGTCGATATTGGGCAACGAACACCGGATTCTATCCGTACACCAACTCTACATCTCGTTATTGGAGATCCGGAAGAACGTATAAATGGTATGCAATTTGGTTGCCGGACGCACGCCCGGACGTTTAATTTTTTAGAAGGAGTTATTCAAAATGGATAAACTTAATGAATACATTGACCTGCTTTGGTCGCAGGTTGGAAAAGGAATTTACGTCTACGGAGGTAACGGTGAGGATCTGTCCGCCATGACGGAGGCACAGAGAGACACTTATATTCGTAAGCGTGAAACAGAGACCAAGAATTCGACTACTGGTAAGGTCAATTACACTAAAGAACAGAACGTCGAACGGTGTAAGAAGCTTTATGAAAAGAGAGTTAAGGCAGGGGTCAAACCGATCCTCGCTTTTGACTGCTCCGGTCTTCAGTACTGGGCTGGCAAAAAGACCGGCGTGATCAAGTCTGATCTTTCTGCTAACACCCTTTATGGCAAGTGCACTCCAGTGGAAAAGAAAGACGTTAAGCGTGGCGACTACTGCTTCATGCATAACGGCAAGAAAGCAACGCACGTCGGAATGTACGTTGGTGACGATATTATTATCGAATGCCAGGGCAGAGACGTCGGTGTTGTGACTAACAAGCTTTCCAAGACGACCGTGTTCAATCGCTTCGGACGTTATCCTGCGTTTGAAAACAGTAATGACGATAAGCCGATTCCCGAACCGATTATTCCTATCGTGCCTGATCCTGAACCCAATCCGAATCCTCAGCCCGATCCTCTCAAGCAGAAGTACGTTGTGATCAACGGCAAAATGAGAATTATCGACGACAAGAAGGTTCCTGATATTCGCGTGCATATTCGCGATGGCAATGGGACGGATAACAATGTGCTTAAGACGGCATATTCCGGCGAGCGTTATCGGCTGATCAAGCAGGAAGACGAAGATCCGCATTGGTACAGAATCGAATACAAGGGTGCAAAGAGCGGAGAAGCTTGGATTTCTTCCAACGCACGTTATACTCACGTCATTCCGGTTGACTAAGGTCGGTGATAAATATGGAAAAATGGATTCCTGTCATCGTTGCTATCATAGGCAGCGGTGCGTTGTCCGCTTTGATCACCGGGATCTTTACGGAACGTGCAAATAGAAAGCGTATCGAGGACGGAACACAAGCAGGCGTTAGAATGATATTGTATGCATGGGTCAAGATGCTCGGAAAGGGACATATCGAAAAAGGATATGTTACTGTGGAAGAACTTGAGGACCTGAAAGCAATGCATGCAATTTATCACAATGAGTTAAAAGGTAACGGATTCTTGGACACGATCATGGACAAAGTTGAAAAGCTTCCTGTTAGGTGATAAACATGACTAAGCCCAAAAAGAAGAAACGTCTTGAATTTTATCAAAAATGGATTGTCGTCTGTATGGTTGTAACCATAGCCGCAGTTGCAACTTCCTTTGTACTGGCGTTCTTAGGAATGGACACAGTGCAGGAATTGTCGATTAGCATGGTCAACCAGGTCCTTACTATGGACATGTTTACTATTCTAGGATACGCATTCCAGAATAGTGCTCGTGCATATGTATCGGATAGGTTTGGCTACAAGAAAGAAGACGAAGAAATTGGAGGTTAATTATGGAAGATATTTTGAGAATTGTGTTGTATGTTCTCGGTGGGGTGCTAACGGCGATCGTCGTGTTTGCTGTAAGCAGATATGTGATTCCGTGGCTTAAGACCAAGCTTGGGGATGAGAAGCTCACTTATATTCTGACTATGGTTCAGGAATTTATGAGTGCAATCGAAGAGAATCCCGAAGGAAAAACTGGTCCCGAAAAGGCAGAATGGGTTATAGATCGCGTTATGGAGATCTTCCCGAAGCTTAATCGTAGTTTCATCAAGGCGCTTATTAACGGTTCTATGCGTTTCTTGGAGCAAGAAGGAATTGTAAACTATCAGAAGGATAGACACGTATAATGTGGCCTGAAACTAAACCCATTAAGGTTAATCTTTCTAAATTTGATGTCATCGAGATTATCGAGGTGTCCGATCCTCATTTCGGGAACGAATGCTTCGATCAATCTCGATGGAATCGTCTGTGCGAATATATTCTTGCAGAACCGAACCGTTTCGTTATCTGGGCAGGCGACCTTATGGAAAACGCCATTCCCGGAAGCAAGAGCAATCCTCTTACCCAAACCATGACCCCTCACGAACAAAGAGAGTATGACGAACAAAGAGAGTATGTTGTGGCTATGTTCAAGATGTTCAAGGATCGTACTCTTGCTATCGTAGACGGTAATCATGAATATAATCGCTCAACCAAGGCTGCTGGTTTGTATCCTTTGTATGACGCAGCCTGTATAGCAGGTCTCGAAGACAGATATAGATCTTCTTATGCTATTCTGGACGTTAAAGTCGGAAACAAAGCTAGAGGTCGTAAGGGTGAAGCAAACACGTTCGTCGGATATATTTGCCATAAGACGAAGAAGATGAAGAACTTCGCAGCAACGGACTTTCTTGAAGGTTTTGACTTTGTAGTGGGTGCTCACGATCATGAGCCGGAAGACCATCCGAGGGCACATTTGTGCTACGACAGACAGAAAAGTATTGTTTCGTTTAAGAGTGTTGAGCACATCGATAACGGGGCTAACTTGCTGTTCGGAGGTTATGCTGCTCAGGGCGGCGGAAGGCCTAAGTCCATGAAGATGTATAAGCTTATCTGCTACGGCGATCGTGATAAATCCATTCAAACACTTGGCTACTATATATGAGGTGATGATCTATGGAATCAAAATACAATCTTTTAACAAGACTTCTTAAGAATATTAAGAATGTTGTCAATCCTGACGGAAGCATAGCAGGTGGCGGCAGTGGTGTGCTGGTTGTGCACGTGATAAACGATGCAACTACAGGCGATCTGGTCCTCGATAAGACGTATCAGGAAATCGAAGACTCGGGATTTTGCGTGTTGCACTATGTGCAGGAAGTAGGTGACGACGTCCGTACGCATATGAGCGCTCTTAGCGCGCTCGTTGTTGGTGGCAGCGGCCAGTACGCAGTTAACTTCGAGAATAATGGTGGAACTGTATTCTTGGCATCGTCCCGAACAGACCATCCAAGGTACCATGATGGCAAGTGACCAAGGAGGTAATGACTTATGGAATCAAAATACAATCTTTTAACTAGACTTCTTAAGAATATCAAGAATGTTGTAAATCCTGACGGGAGCTTGGCAGGTGGCACAATGATTGTGCACGAAGTTGAACAGCGCGGTGAGACGTTTTTGGAAGGAACGCTTCCGAATGTAGACGGATATGCGTGGAGTGAAAGCGAAAAAGACGGGAAATGCTATGTTAGCGTAGCCGTAGACCTCGCGGACGTGGAACTGTTCGATGTCACAGTTAGCATTGGGGACAATTATTACAGCGTTGATAACAACGATCTTTCGTACCTTAACGGCACGCTGACAATCGAAGTAGGTCAGAAAGGGATTGGCAGATACGGCTACACGAGCGAGGAGGAAATTGCAGGTCTTAACATCGCCGTGTACACTGGATCGATTGTTCTCGACAAGACCTACAAGGAAATCGCGGACGCTGGCTTTGCTGTTTTGCACTTAGTCGCGGAAGGTGGTACTAATCTCAAACCGTTGGTATTCTTCGGTTTCTCGGAGGAGAATGGCGCCAGGATCGTGTTCGAGGGAGATATCGGGGTAGATAGCTATATCGCCGAAACCGAAAACGATTATCCGGTGCTCGTTCAAGAAAACTCCGGATCGGGTGGAGATGCGGAAGCTCCTCATCACGTCTAATCAATCCTACATTATTCCTACATAGTCGTTAAATAATGTAGAAGAATTGGGCATTCGGAATTTACCTCTTGGAAAATCAAAATGGTATTTTAGAATAGCCTAAAATAGAAAATGTCCTAAAATAGGGAGTTTATTGTGTAGTACAATTTAGAAAATAGTGTAAGAATGTGGTTCATTCCTACACAATTCCTACACATTAAGCTCCCTGTTTATTCTAGAATAGACGCCTTATTTACATTCCACTTTTATTTTTTCGATTTCCTCTTGCAGCCATTTCGTATCTCGTTCAGTATACACTCGCTCGGTTATATCCTTTATCGAATGTCCGACGATTCTCTTAAGTGCATACTCGTCCATCTTATATTTCTTAGCTTCAGTTACGAAATCCTTTCTAGGGTCGTGTGGACGATGATCTGGATTCAACTGATATTTCTTCATAACCTTTTTAAACCGTGCTGTGTAGTTAAATACACTCATCGGTTTGCCGTCTTCAAGCTTGAAAAACAGTTTCTCGGATCCTTTAGACTTTGCCAAATGATATTGTTCCTCGACCAGGCTCTTTATAGCGCTGTGAATAGGGACCGTTCTGTTTCGTCCACTATCGGTCTTCATTCCTCCGACAATGATATTCTGCTCGAGATCCACATCGTCTGTACTAAGCTCTAAAAGCTCTTGCGGACGGAATCCAGTAAGGCATTGGATCAGTATGATGTTTACGTAATCCTCGCCTAAATGGCTCCACAGAAGCTTCTTCTCGGCTTCGGTGAACGGTATATGTTCTTTGTTAACTTTGGACCGTTCTTTGGTGATATTCTTAGACAAATTGAACGATCGTGCAATGTTTTTATCGACTACATCGCACTCAATGGCATAGTCGTACAGCAGATTCAGCAAGATCTTTATATTTGATTTAACGTTGGCGGACGCTTCACGATCACGTCCATTTATTTTTCTTGTAGCGCTTTCTACGACATCTTTAATGTCTTTAATTCTGGCATCTGCGACCTTCGTGCTATACAACGGGGAAAGATATTTCCAGGCTGTCTTGTGAGAAGCTACACTGGAATCAGATCCGAGATCGCGATAGTACTTTTCAGACCATTCATCGTATAGCTCTTTGAACGTGATATTTTGGTCTTTCGTATGGTCGGACGTATTGTATAGCATCAGAGCCTGGTAAGCTTCATTGTACGTTCTGAAGTAGCCCTTAGGTGATAAAAGCTTACAAATAGGCTTTCCGTTTTCTCCGATGCCGACAGTTACTATGACCCTAAATGGATTGCGCAATTTACGGCCTTTGATCTCTGATATTTGACCAAAGCCGTTTGGCAGACGTTTAGCCTTAGTACGTCTGACAGAAGTTTGGTGGATATCCTTCATGGGATAGCCACAATTAGGGCACATTACGGCCTTATCACTGATATTCTTAGAACATTCCGGACAAGTAATTAGCATTTGCAATTTTCACTCCTTTCGTAATTTAATCCTACACCTAACTCGCGAAAATAGCAAGTGGCTTTATAGGAAAAACAAGGAGGTAACTATAATGGCAAAGAAATTGACATTTGACGAAAAAAACGACAGACGGGCGTGTGTACTTGTAGGATTAGGAATCCTGAATACGGTAACACTAGGGGGCCTATCCCCGATTGTGGTACCAATTCAAGCGATAATTTTCAACAAGTTCATGGGCGAGCCGTACAAAGAAAAGTCGAATAAAGGAACGTTGCATAAGGAATAGTATCAAATCCTTGGCAAGAAATGAGGTTTCGGGATTCTAATAAGAATCCCGTTTCCTTTTATTTTATCATAATTCGCGAAAAAATCTTCTTGTATTATAGGATAGAACCTAAAAATGAAAGGAGAATAAAACTATGGGTAAGGTTTTACACGCTATCAGATTAGTAGGAGATGTTATCGACACGGTAGCGCTCGGCGGTTTTGGGCCGATCAGAGTGCCGATCGATATCATCGACGACTATACGAGAATCGACAAAACTAAACTTATGAAGCATATGACTGATGATAAAGGTAATATCGTATTTGAAAAAGGAAAAGATTATAAGGAAGTAAAGGACGCCTAACAAGCGCCCTTTATTTTTTCGCGACAAAAGCATGCTGTGTTATAGGAGAAATCCTATAACTTTGAAAGGGGAATTAAGAAAATGCTGAAGATTATGGACGAAGCGAAGAACACATTCGACAACTGGTCGAACAAGGTCAACGAAAGAAGAGAAAGGAGAGTTGAGAAACGACTGATGCACGAAACGTGTCGGGAGCTTGGCCGGATAGTTAAGCTGATGAAGAAAATGGATAAGTATATAGAGAAACAAAAAGAAAAGGAAGTAAAGAGCGCCTAACAAGCGCCCTTTATTTTTTCATAACGCAGGTACCCAAAATGGGTATTAAATTAATAGCATCTAGTAAAAGGAGGAAATGTACATGCTTTATTTCTTTTTAGGACTGGCCGTTGGAATCGTTCTTACGGCGATCGGATTCTGCATCTGGATATTTAAGGCCGGATCGGGTGAAATTCAGATCTATTACGACGACGGACGGATTTATCCGGTTTTAGAAGTTAACTCAATCAAAGATATTGAAAAAAAATATTTGTTGCTAAAGACGGTTAAAGTTAAATACGAATAAGTTAATTCGCGATAATAACATGCCATATTATGCGAAACTATTTTGAAAGGAGATGGATTTATGAACGATTACAAAGACGAATTTTTGGACGTAATCATTGATTGGTACAAGGATGAGATCAGTAAACTCGGAATTGGTACGATCGAGCGTTCCAGAGCAGTTGAGGATTTGAAGAAGTTACTCGAGGTTCGAGAATCCAGAAGAAACAACGTCGAGTCACGAATGGACAAAGAACGGGAAGCTTATATTGCTTTTGAAAAGGAGGAAGCCGAAAAAGAACAGGCTAAGAAACTTGAAGAAGAAGCAAAAAAGCTCGAAGAAGAAAGAAAAAAGAGTGAACGAAAGGATAAAATTTGGAAGAGGATTATCGATGGAGCACAGATCTTCGGATCGATACTGACTGTGATCGCTATGATCGTATTCACGTGGTTTGGACTCAAACTGGAGTACAATCAAGGAAATGCGACATCATTCACGTTGAAGAACTGTTTGAAGTCGTTGACTAACAGAAAGTGAAGCAGATGGAAGAGCTTGTGAAATTCACGGGCTCTTCTTTTTTCTTTACAATATTCCGTTTACGTAGTATAATATACCAAATCTGATGCTGAAAGGAGAAAATCAAAATGATTCGAGTTTACTACGATGGAACGGGATATACGTGCCCGATGTGCGGAGGATCTATGATCCCGTCTGGAGGTGGAGATTGGGAATGCAGCGAATGTGATATTCCAGGCGAAGAAACATGGGACGATGAAGAAAAAACAGGATATCTCGATATCGACGAGGAGGCGTGGTATGAATACCTATCTGAATCAAGGAAAGAAACCGAAAAAGAACTGGAGTTTCAATTTAATCATTTCATGAACGAGAAATAAACTCGCGTAAAAATCCTCTTGTATTATGCAGAAAATGCAAATATTTTACAGGGGGATTTTAACAATGAACAAAAACGGAAAGAAGAACAATGAATGGAACACGTTGACCATCGGAGGGAAAATCGGTTGGCTGGCGTATCTTATTGTATGCTCGCTGACACTCGGCTTGCCGGACATTGTCATCAGCCTGATCTTGATGCCTATGGCACTTATGACTATCTATAGGCACTATGAAGGTTTTGACAGAGTCACGGAAGGGCTGAAATATGTCGGCAGAGTAGCATTAGGAATGCTTGTGTGTATGATTACTTTCGACGCGATGCAGTGGTACGTCATTTTTGGAGATTCGGATAACGCTGAGGAATTGCTTAAAGGCAGTAAAAACGTTGCATTTGTAGTAGCAGACGAAGTAAATTGGGAGGACTGAACAAGTCCTCTCTTCTTTTTTATTTTCGCGAAAAATTCACACGATATTATGAGAGAAATCTCGCATAATATTATTTTGAAAGGGGAACTTAAAATGAACGGAGCAGGAAAGGTATTCTGGTATTCGGTTGTGATTTTGGCAACTGGAGGACTTGCTTTACCAATTCTTATGATTTGTGAGAGCAATCGTGAAAAAAGAGAAATGCGGAGAGGACTCGAAGAAGAGTTGAAGAGAATGAAGGAAAATGATAACAAGGAGTATAAAGTAATAAGATGTAAAAGGATTAGGATTAAAAAGTAAAGGGCACAACGCCCTTTATATTTTTTCCCAACCTTCAACTGTATTCCGTTCATGTGAACATTATAAGTCTTATAATGTGAACACTTTTATTCTACAATTGACCTAGATTAAGCGAAGGAGGTACACCATGAATGAAAACTACGAACAAGGATCCGTGCCAGTTGCCGAAGCAGCTAGAGTATACGGAAAGGACCCGTGCTGGATACGAGCCGGGTTAATTTCTGGCTGGCTTCCGATAGGATTTGCAACACGGAGAGGCAAGAAAGTAACAAACGTCAATGAAATCAATTCCAAATTTGGGAGAATAAACTATTATATTTCTCCTCGACTATTGTACGAGCAAACAGGCTACGTATGGAAAGGAAAGAATCATGTCAACTAAAATTAAGCCAGAGCTTAGCAAAAAGAATCCTCATTATATTTCAAAGTTCAGATTCTACGAACTGAGAAATTACTGCCTTCAGTACTTTGAATGGAAAGCTGCTATTCGAAACGCTGACGGATACAAGTGCCGAAGCAGATTCATTGTTGTTCCACCGAACACTGATCTAGTCCAGGAAAGCTATGTTGAAAAAGCCGTTATCACGAGAGATGATTTGGCAATCCGCATTAGAACAATCGAGCTGGCTGCTGAAATGGCAGATAAAGAGCTTGCACCATGGATATTAAAAGGCGTGACCATTCCGGCATCGTACGAATATCTGAGCGCAAAACACAATATTCCGTGCTCAAGAGACACGTACTATAAACGCTATCGAAAGTTCTTTTGCATTCTCGACAAGCTTCGTGGGTAATGACTATGCGATGGCACTACGACGAGGATCTTAGCGAGTATTACGCTAAACCAAAGCATGGAGAACTATATTACTGCGATCACGTAGTATACAATCGATGCACCCTGTATAAAAAGGGAAATTTGGGGCTAGCCGTAATACAGCAACGGTATAAGAATAAATTGACTTACTGGGCCGGTCTTGATCCTTGGCTTGTGGACAAGATATTTGAGAATCCGGAGTTCGAAGACTATTTCTTCAAGCGAGCCGGACATCGAGACGAGAACGGATTATATCCCACAGTTACGGTTAGACAAATAATGTGGGCATTAAGGATGAAGCCTTTGCGAAAAGAGCCGTGGGAAACGGTATTTGATCGCAAAGATATTTAGTTCGCGGCAAAAACAGAATTCTTTATGAGAACAAGAAAGGAGAAAAAGTATGCCTAATGAAAAAGAACAGATTGTTGTAAAAGTAATACAGGTTGCTGGAATGGTATTTACAGGAATTGCAGCGGCCTGTACTATGGTGGTAAGTGCTGTGAATGCAAAGAATGAAGGTAAAACTCTGAAATCAATGTTCAGCCGTAAAGGGTCCTAACAAGGGCCCTTTATTTTTGTACCATGAACACTTTGGTGGACGGAGCAATGCTTCACGAGCAAGAGATCCTGACATTGTACGACTACATGGATCGGTATTATATTTTGCCACCAGCGTATGACATGACGAAATATGAATCGATCTCGTTTGGAAGATGGGCTATCGAAGAGGTGATAGGTATGCTAGCCGATTTTCCGGATAGGGATGTTGGCTCGATTCTGGAAGAATTCGAGATAACCCTTCGTGCAATGTCAGCAAGAGGAACCGTCGTTTCCAGATATTTCGAAATAGCAGCAGATACTGTTATAGAAATAGGGATTCTGTTAGGTGAAATGGAGGTATAACAAAATGAGCGTAATTAACAAAGTTGCATCATTCACGGACAAGCATGCACCCGATATATTAGTCGGTGTTGGGATTGCTGGAATGGTGACAACTGTAGTCCTATCGGTTGCGGCTACTCCAAAAGCTATGAAATCGATAGAAGAAAAGAAGAAGCAACTTAACAAAACAAAGTTGACAGTATGGCAAACGGTAACGGCTGGATGGAAGTATTACGTTGGGCCAACGGTTGTTGGACTTGCTTCGATCGGATGCTTCCTTGGATCTAACGGGATCCAGAATAAGCGGAATCTCAATTTGGCCACCGCATGTGCGATACTCGAAACAAGCTCTAGGCGCTATGCAGAAAAGGTCATAGAGACCATTGGAGAGAAGAAGGAACAACAGATTCGAGACAAGATGGCGGAAGAAGATATCAAAAAGAATCCAGCCAGAGGTCAGGAGGTTATGTGTACGGCTGGGGGAGACACGTTGTGCTACGATTCGAAGAACAAGATATATTTCAAATCGAGTTGGAACAAGATCAAGAACGCAGAGAACGCGATCAATGCACAGTTGAATACATCCGAGGATCCTGATTTGTTTGTTCCGCTGAACGACTTCTTCTACGAACTTGGACTCCCGATGACAGACTATGGAAAGATGGTCGGATGGAAACGGGACTCTGGATATTTGAAAATCACAAGGAGCAGCCAGCTTACAGAAGACGGAACTCCGGTTCTGGTTTTCGACTATTCGTATTCGGCCAAGTATGGAAGATACGATTAAGTAACAGTTCGCGAAAAAAACAAGCATATTGATGAGAGAAAACCACTGGTGTAATGGGAGCACGCTCTAATTAGAGAGGACTAGTTCGATTCTAGGAAAGGCTTTCTCTTTTATTTTTTCAGGAGGTTGTATCGCATGCCAGCAGGACCAGTAAACTACAGAATGGCTGAAGACCTTAGAAGAGCCAGACGAATCAACGGAGGAAGATCGAAGCAACATGACCCGTTCGACGATTTGAGAGCGGCTATCGTATTGCAGGCGATCCAAGATTGGAACGACGGATTCGAGCATATTACAAAACGCTACAATGCATCGAGTCTTCAAGAACTCAGAAAAAGATATCCCAAGCAATCCGATTGGGCGAAGGTATGCACGAAACATGTGCTATGGATGATGGATGCCGAACGATTCTTCAGAAGTGAATACTGCGAAGATCTGTGCGGCATCGGAGGAGCTCTTATCCTGAAGAAACTTCGGGAGCAAGGAAAAACAAATTTGAGGAAAGCATATGTAAATTCCTCAAAAACAACAAAAACTGCTTAATTGGTGAAGAGCCAAAAAATAAAAAAACAAAGGAGAAAAAAGCAATGGACGAACTCAACAACACCAACATGAACACGGAACTCACGAACAACATGGACACCCAGAACACGACGGAAGTAGCAACCGGAACCGAAGACTCTACTTCGTATGGCAAGGGCTATGGCGTGGCATTCGGCCTCGGTGCACTCAGTGTGATCGTCGGCTACGGAATCTATCGTGGCGTGAGATGGGTGATCGGCAAGGCCAAGGCGAAGGCTGATGAGATGGCTGCGGAAGCAGAAGAAGCCAAAGAAGAATAATCAAATATAGCGAAAAAAGCGGGAGGTGTCATTTACATGGCACCTTCTGTTTTCTTCCGGAAAGGAGGATGTTTTGCGTAAAAAATGCACGTACATGTACGACGGACCAGTCCTTAGTTTCGATCGAGGAATAGATAAAAGATATTTCGCTCTTACGACGGCTGTGTCCGAAAATCAAGCGCGAAATAATCTAACTTTCCGTTACAAGATGGAAAAAGGATTCGCACCAAATGCCAGGATTTCTCTTCCTGGAAAAATTATATTGGTGACTTAATAGGAGGTTACATGGCAGAACTATCCAAGAAAGATATTCAGGTAAAGCCGGTAGTAAAGACTCCGGCAAAAGTAAAAAAGAAAGGCAAGTTCGCTTCATTCGTTGACAAATTCTTCGTCGAAGACGTTCGGAGTGTAGTTAAGTGGGGTGTCCAAGAGGTTGCGATCCCGGCACTTAAGAAGTTGCTTGTGGAATTCGTTGATAATACTATGAATTCCATGGTGTATGGGCTCGGAACGAATGATCCCAGAAGAAGAGGATCGGCTGTCAGCAACATATCATATCGTGAATACTGGTCTCGTCCAACACGTGAGGAGCCGAGACCGTCTCCCAGAGATGATATTTACAGCTTCGGTACAATCGAGGTTCCGAGTGAACGAGCTGCCGTGGACGCGCTAGAACAGATGCGTGATATTATCTCACGATACGGTTTGGTTACGGTGGCACATTTCCTTGAAATGGTGAGAATTCAGCCGAGAAGCACCGACTTCAACTATGGTTGGACTAGCCTCGCAGGTGCAAAATATAGACGGATGCCGAACGGCTGGTATGAGATTTCTTTACCGAGGGTGATGCAGATCGATGACTAACGTAGACCATCCTTCTCATTACCAGTCCGGTAACGGCGTGGAAGTAATCGATGTAATTGATGCTTTCACAGATGTTGTAGCCTTCGACCTCGGGAACGTAATTAAATACGTTTGTAGATGGAAAAATAAGAACGGGATCGAAGACCTTAAGAAAGCAAAATGGTATTTGGAACATGCTATTGCAAAGTTAGAGGTAAACAAGAATGAGCAAATTTATAAATAATGTATCGAACAGTATGAGGACTGCCGGATTCCAGGTTCGAAAATATAGTCCTGAGATTATGATCGGCGTAGGCATTGTTAGCGCAATTGCCGGTGTGATTATGGCGTGCCGAGCAACACTCAAAGCAAAGCCGGTCGTCGAAGAGCATAAAAAGAGAATCGAGGCGATCCACGAGGCGTATGAAGATCCTGAGGTTAACTACTCTGAGCAGGCAAAGAATAAAGACGTAACGAAGACATATGCGTATACCGGCTGGCAGCTCATCAAGCTGTATAGTGTTCCGGCTGCGCTTATTACGTTGTCATTTGCAAGTTTCCTCGGATCGCATAAGATCATGAGCGATCGTAATATGGAAACGGCAGCTGCAGCAATGGCCTTCTCCACGATGGTTAAAGGGTATCGTGAACGTGTTGCTGAAAAGATCGGCAAGGACGAAGAAGGAGCTCTTTGGATCAAGCCTACGAGAGAAGAGCTTATGAAGGCTGCCGAAGAAGCAAAAGCCGATGACGATGTCAAATCGAAGAAGCGCAGGAATAAGAAGGATCCGTATAAGCCCGGGGTCTATGCGCGTATCGTGGACGAGGCTTGTCCGTTCTGGGATCCGAATCCTGAATTTACGTTGTGGGGATTGAAGGCTGCTGAGTCGACGGCAAATAATCTTCTTGAAACACGAAGATTCCTGTTCCTCAACGACGTGTATGATATTCTCGGATTCGAGAGAACGCAGCAGGGTAGCAGGGTTGGTTGGATCTATGATCCGGCAATTCTTCATAAGATCGATTTCGGTCTGTATGATATGAGAGATCCGATGAAGGCAAGATTCCTCGACGGATCTGAACCGAATGTCATTATCGACTTCAATGTCGATGGCGTGATTCTCAATAAATTGCCGAAAGAATAATGGAGGTGCATTAGATGAAAGGAGCAGGATTAGTTGGTTTCATGGTAGGTGCGGTCGTAGGTTCGGCCGTAACCTACTTATATTTTAGAAGCAAGAACGAGGTTGTAGAGTATGAGCCGGAAGAAACGAAGAATGAAATTCCTACGGAAAAAGTTGATATTCCGAAGGCCAGTTTCGAGGAATCAAAAGAACATTCCGAATTCGTATCTCCGTATCGTTCTACATACAGCGAAAAGTACAACCAAACGGTCGAATTGCAAAAAGACCAAATGGAAGCATCGAAATCGAATAAGCCCCAGGTGATAGAACCCGGTCTATTCGGAGACGATCCCGAGTACAGCAAATTTACTCTTAAATATTACAAAGACGGGGTCCTTCTTGACAGCTCTAACAATCCGATAGAAGATGTCGAGGGAACCGTAGGAGAGGACTTTGCCGATCATTTCGGGGAGTACGAAGAGGATTCGGTGTATATTCGTAACGATGCTATTAAGTCATATTTCGAGATCCTGTATGTCGATTATGACTTCATGGACAATGAGTAGTCCGAAACTACGTAAGGAGTAAACAAACGAGTTGAAACATTTATATTTTGAATGGCTTTATCAACTCGTATGCGGCCATGAGATCGCGTCCTATAGACGTCTTCTTAGGTTCCTTTTCGATACGGATTTTTACTATCTGCTCGACATGGACAGTAATAGAGGCGTTGATGGACTCGATCTCAGGTACCAGTTTTGTTACGAACACAAATACGAGTATTCCTTGCTTGGCACGGAATTGAGTGATAAACCATGTAGTGTATTAGAGGTTATGATCGCTCTGGCACTGAGATTCGAAGAAGGCACGATGTACGACCAAGATATTGGTGATAGGCTGCCTATGTGGTTCTTTGACATGCTTCAGAGTCTCGGTTTGGCTGGTATGGACGACTATAATTTCAACGAAGCAAGAGCCCAAGTTATCATCACGAATTTTCTCAACAGAGATTACGAACCTGATGGTATAGGAGGGCTCTTTTATATTCCAGATTATGATAGAGACCTGCGAGAAGTTGACCTTTGGTGTCAAGCTTGCTGGTTCTTCGACAGACAACTATAAAGGAGAGTTTTATTATGGGAGAATTCATTTCAAAGCACCCGTTTCTTACACTTGTTGGTCTTTCGATTATTTGCGGCAGTGTTGTTAACTGCGTGCGAATCATCAAGGATCCTGAAGCAGCGAAGGTTAAGCCGATTCAGTTTGTGTTTAATTCGAAAAAAGGAGACGAGAAAGGGGCTTAATTAATGATGGACTTTTTGAAGATCGCAGTCCGATCAACAAAACGAGGGGTTGAGATCTATCCGAATTTTATCATCAATAATAAAAGTTCCGATCTTATGATTCGAGGAAGCGACTTTTATGCTATTTGGATTGACGATCGTAATCTTTGGTCTACGGACGAGCAAGACGTAATAAGCATGGTAGATCGTGAACTCGATAAATTCGCAGAAGAAAATAAAGACAGATACGATGGAGCGATAAAAGTTCTGCATATGTGGGATTCCGAAACTGGAATCATCGACAGATGGCACAAGTACTGCCAGAAGCAGATGCGGGACAATTACCACACATTGGACGAGAAACTTATATTTTCAAACGAAGAAACAACTAAAAAGGACTACGCAAGTAGAAAGCTTGACTATCCACTTGAAGAAGGTAGCTTCGAAGCATATGACCGAATGATGTCGGTGTTATATTCTCCGGAAGAGCGCCATAAGATCGAATGGGCGATCGGCTCGGTAGTTGTCGGAGATTCGAAGAAACTTCAAAAGTTCATGGTCTTGTATGGTGCGGCGGGAACTGGTAAATCGACGGTTCTCAACATTATCGAAAAGCTATTCAAGGGATATTGGTCTGTATTCGACGCAAAAGCCCTCGGATCCTCGAGCAATGTGTTCGCACTTGAAGCTTTCAAAAGCAGTCCGTTAGTAGCAATTCAGCATGATGGTGACTTGTCTCATATTGAAGATAACACTCGTCTTAACAGTCTGGTTTCTCACGAAACAATGACAGTTAACGAGAAGTATCGTTCGACATATTCAAACCAATTCAAGGCATTTTTGTTTATGGGCACGAATAAGCCGGTTAAGATTACGGATGCTAAGTCCGGTCTGATCAGACGACTTATCGACGTATCTCCTACTGGTGATAAACTTACATACAAGGAGTATCGCGCGTTAATTAAGCAGATAGACTTTGAACTAGGAGCGATTGCATATCATTGTAAAGAAGTATATTTGTCGGATCCGAATAAGTATGACAATTATATTCCGATAGCGATGATGGGCGCGTCGAACGATTTCTATAACTTCATGTTGGATTCCTATTACGTATTCGCGGAAGAAGACGGAACTTCTTTAAAGGCCGCGTGGGAAATGTATAATACGTATTGTGCAGAGGCTAAGGTTCCGTATCAAATGTCGCAGAGAGTATTCAAAGAAGAGCTCAAAAACTACTTCAAGGAATACAAAGATCGGTGCACTCTTCAGGACGGTTCTCGATCCAGATCATATTATAAAGGATTCAAAACCGATAAATTCGAAGAGGCTGAAGTAGTAAGCGAGTCGTCGATTGAATCATATAGAATCAACTTCAATTCTACAAAATCGATATTTGACGAACAATGTGCCGACTGTCCCGCGCAGGAAGCGTCTGAAAAAGAAACCCCGTTGATGAAATGGGACAATGTAACAACCAAGTTATCGGATATCGATACTACGAAACTTCACTTTGTAAAGGTGCCGCTTGAGCACATAGTAATCGACTTTGATATTCCGGACGAGAACGGACAAAAGAGTCTTGAACGGAATCTCGAAGAAGCAAGTAAATGGCCTAAGACATATGCCGAATTGAGCAAGAGCGGCAAAGGAATACACCTGCATTATATTTATACGGGCGGCGATCCGAACAAACTAAGCAGGATATTTGACGATCACATCGAAGTGAAAGTGTTCACGGGTAAAAGCTCTCTTAGACGCAAGCTTACAAAATGCAATGATATTCCGATAAAGACCATTAGCTCTGGTTTACCATTGAAAGGAGAGGATAAGATGGTAAATTTCAAAGAATTAAAGAGCGAACGATCTTTGAGAATATTAATCAAGCGTGCGCTCAACAAAGAGATACACCCAAACACAAAACCCAACATTGACTTCATTTACAAGATATTAGAAGAAGCATCTCAAAGTAATCTCAGCTACGATGTATCAGACATGAAACGGGCGATACTGTCTTTTGCTGGAAGCAGCACAAACCAGTCGTCATATTGTCTGACTCTTTGCACAAAAATGAAGTTCAGATCGGATAAGGAGGATTCGGTCGAAAACAATGGCTCGTCGAAACTGATATTCTACGACGTGGAAGTGTTCCCAAATCTGTTTCTGGTTAATTGGAAGATTCAAGGAGAAGGAAATCCTGTTATTCGGATGATAAACCCTACCCCGGATGAAATCGAGAAGCTGGTTCAGTCGAGACTTGTCGGATTCAATTGCAGACGATACGATAACCATATTCTGTACGGAAGGCTCATAGGATATACCAACGAGCAGCTCTATGATCTGTCTCAGAGGATCATTAACGGCGAAACTGGTTGCTTCTTCGGTAAAGCCTATGACCTTTCCTATACTGACGTGTATGACTTCTCATCCAAGAAGCAGTCTCTCAAGAAATTCGAGATAGAATTGGGAATTCATCATAAGGAACTTGGTCTTCCTTGGGATAAACCGGTTCCGGAAGAAAAATGGAAGGAGGTTGCCGAGTACTGCGATAACGATGTACTTGCAACCGAAGCAGTGTTCAACGCTCGTCAAGCAGACTTCACAGCAAGAGAAATCTTGGCCGCAGTCGCTGGTATGACAGTAAACGACACGACGAACTCGTTGACAACCAGAATTATATTTGGTAATGACCGTTCTCCTCAAGGACAATTCAACTATAGAAATATGGGTGATACGTCTCAGATTAACGAGAATTACAGTCTTCCCGAGTATTCTGAGTTCACGAGATTCGATTCCAAAGGACGACCGATATTCCCTGGATACACGTTTATTCGAGGAAAATCGATATATCGAGACGAAGAGGTCGGCGAGGGCGGCTATGTATATTCTGAACCCGGAATGTACACAAACGTTGCCTTGCTTGATATTGCGTCGATGCATCCGAGCAGTATCGTGGCAGAGGAATTATTCGGACCGAAATACACAGCTAGGTTCAAGGATATTCTGGACGCACGTATTGCAATCAAGCATAAGGAATTTGACAGAGCAAGAAAGATGCTGAATGGCGCTCTTGCTCCATATTTGACTGATGAGAATTCAGCCGCTGGATTAGCGCAGGCTCTGAAGATCGCGATAAATTCAGTGTACGGATTGACATCGGCCAGATTCGAAAACCCGATGCGTGATGTACGGAACATCGACAACATCGTAGCAAAGCGCGGAGCTCTGTTTATGATCAATCTCAAGCACGAGGTTCAGAACAGAGGATTCACAGTTGCTCACATCAAGACCGACTCTATTAAAATACCGAACGCCACTCCCGAGATAATTCAATTCGTTATGGATTATGGAAAGTTGTACGGATACAATTTCGAACACGAAGATACATACGACCGTATGTGTTTGGTGAACGATGCAGTTTATATTGCAAAGTACATCAAGCCGCATATTGACAAGGAAACGAAGAAAGAAATCTGGTGGACGGCTACTGGTACGCAGTTCCAGATTCCATATGTATTCAAAACGCTGTTTAGTAAAGAGGAAATCGAATTCAAAGATATGTGCGAAACGAAATCTGTTACGTCAGCTTTATATTTGGATACGAATGAGAACTTGGAAGAAGGACAGCATGATTACCATTTCATCGGAAAGGTCGGGTCATTCTGCCCGATTAAGCCCGGATGCGGAGGTGGGATCCTTCTTAGAGAAAACACGTCTAAGACTGGAGAAACGACTTATGCATCAGCTGTCGGAGCAAAGGGTTACAGATGGCTTGAATCTGAAATGGTAAAAGAACTACACAAAGAAGACTGCATTGACAGATCCTATTATAATGCATTAGTCGATGCAGCAGTAAAAGATATTTCACAATACGGCGATTTTGAATGGTTCGCCGAGTAAAGGAGAAAGGTATGAATTCTATCAAAAACATTCGACTCACTGGCCTCGAACCGAGGGACATTATGTTCAGAAACTTCTCTGGACGGCCGGACAAATACAACTCCAAGGGCGGAGTAAGAAACTTCTGTGTGCGTATTAACAACGAAGACGACGCACATATGCTGAATGAAATCGGCTGGAACATCAAGGTCCTTCCGCCTCGCAATCCTGACGAAGCTCCGGTATATTACCTTCCGGTTGGCATTCGTTTCGATTACTATCCTCCTAAGATCTATCAGCATTGTGGACGTGTTACGACTCTCCTGGACGAGGATAACATCGCTACTCTCGATGATGCGGATATTGTGTCCGTTGATATCGAGATTCGTCCGTACACGTGGGAGCGTAACGGGGATGGCGGTGTTAAGGCATATGTGAAGATCATGCATGTCGTTGTCGAGCAGGATCCGTTTGCTGCAAGATATGCTGCTGAAGAATCGCCGGAGGAAGATGTACCGTGGAGATGAACGATAAGAAGTCCAAAGGTTCCGGATACCGCCTTGGATATTTCATCGGAACCCTCATTGCTGTAGCCTTAGGTATGCTCGTGGTGATGTTTCTCGGAGCTCTCGGCTATAAGCTTATAGGATGGGTATTTGGTCTTTAAGGAGACAATATGGATAACGAGCAATTAAAAAGCTTCATTAGACGGTGGGGGCCTGATATTCTTTCAGGCCTCGCCACCATTGGTGTTGGTGTGACTGCATGGCTCAGTGGACGGGCGGCTGTTAAGGCGACAAAAGAACCCGACAAGAAAAGCAAGCTAAAGTGCTATATCCCAACAGCAATCTCAGGCGTTCTGACTGTCGCCAGCATATGGGGCTCTAGGAAGCTCTCAGCGACTCAAATAGCATCAATTGCTGGAGCGGCTGGATATTTTCTTTCTAGACGCAAAAAGGCCGATGAGCTCACCACACAGCAAATGGAGAAGCCTGTATCTGTTGAGGATACTGGGAAGGGTGATATTCTGTGCCTCGAAAGCTTCACTGGACGATGGTTCAAATCATCAGTCGAAGAAGTAGAGGAAGCATGCAGAATGCTCGACCAGATTTATCATCATGGCTTTGAAGAAAAAGGATACTGTTCAGTTTGTGTGAACGAACTATATTCTCTTCTCGGAATCCAAACGACATATCTCGGAGATGCTCTGTTCTGGAGCAATGACGTGAACGGTGAGCATATCACGTACGCTAACTATTTTGTTGATTGGGGAGAATACGGTCAGGTTTATATTCTTGAGCCGATTGAAGAGTCCTATCCAACAATGCAGAAAATTGATTATTAAGGAGAGCAATAATGAGCGAAAAAGACAATATCAGATACTTGATCATGGAGCCAGGTCATATTCCGGAAGTCGGATGCGCAAAAATTGACTTCATCCAGTTTGAAGTAGCCGGACCTGATCCAGTTACCGAAGTAGCATTTGAAGATGTTTATATTCTGTACGGACAGAACGCAGCAGAACAGAACTACCCGATGAATCGATATATCGAATTCGAAGAAGGCCGGATGATGGTTGCTTGTGGAACGATTGCAATCGTCGGAAAAGACGAGAATGGATATTGTTCGTTGACCGACGAGCAGATGAAGAAATACTTCGAGCTGTTCGGGAAGCCGCATATGTTCATGATGGCGTTCGCTAAACTCCTCATATTCGAACGCGGATCAGAAACCGAGATGAACCTAATCGCCACATACGACCTTACGGAAGGAGCGCACGAAGATGCCGGAACTGAATCTTAAAGAAGTAAAGTTCGATGTTTGGTGCCCTAAATGCAGGTACTACGAAACAGACGAAATTGAGGATCCTTGCAATTGGTGCCTTTCTCAGGGCTGGAATGTTGATTCTACGAAGCCTATCAATTTTGTAGAGAACGAAGATGCCCGTTGAATTATATCCGTACCAGCTTGACGCCGTTGGAAAAATGAAAAACGGATGTATCCTTTGCGGAGGCGTCGGATCTGGTAAGTCTCGGACAGGTTTAGCATATTACTTTATGCGAAACGGAGGAGTTATTGGGGGTATTAACTACTGTCCGATGCGCCAGGATCCGCCTCCAAAGGATCTGTATATAATTACAACGGCAAGAAAAAGGGATACAAAGGAATGGGAGGGTGATCTGGCACCCTTCCTTCTTTCTGTCGATCCGAAATCTAACTACTATAAAAACAAGATAGTAATAGATTCTTGGAATAATGTCGCTAAGTATGCGGATGTGAAGGATTCGTTCTTTATATTCGACGAGCAACGAGTGGTTGGCTATGGTGTTTGGACGCATTCGTTCTTGAAAATAGCAAAAAGTAATGAATGGATATTGCTGTCAGCCACACCCGGGGATACCTGGATGGATTATGTCCCCGTATTCATAGCCAACGGGTTCTTCAAGAACAAATCAGAGTTCACGAGAGAGCATGTTGTTTGGTCTCCTAACCGGAATTTCTATCAAGTATCTAGATATTTGAATCAAGGAAGGCTTATGAAGTATCGAAACAGCATTCTTGTTAATATGGATTTCAAACGAGAGACAGTTCCGCATCACATAGCCGTATATTCTGATTACAACAAAGTGATTTATAAGGATATTTGTAAAGATCGTTGGAATCCTTGGGAACAAAAGCCGATAGAAACTGCCACCGAATTCTGTATGGCTTTGCGTAAACTTGTGAACTCTGACGAAACAAGGCAGGCTGCTGTTCTCGAGCTTGTTTCGAAGCATCCTAAGTGCATCATATTCTACAACTATAACTACGAACTTGATATTCTAAGAAGTTTGGACTACGGTTCAGGTGTAAAGGTTGCAGAATGGAACGGTCAAAAGCACGAACCGATACCGTTTGGAAATCGATGGGTTTATTTAGTTCAGTATACGGCAGGTGCCGAAGGATGGAACTGTACACAAACTGACACTATTATATTCTACTCGCAGAACTATTCTTATAAAATAATGGCGCAGGCTGCTGGCAGAATAGACCGTTTAAACACACCGTATACGGATCTATGGTTCTTTCATCTGAAGTCTAGAAGTGGAATCGACCTGGCTATATCTCAGGCCATAGCCAAGAAGAAAACGTTCAACGAATCCGGATTTGCTGGTTCGCGATAAATACTTCTTAGATTATGAGAAAAACGAAGGAGGTACAAATTAATGAATTATGCGAACTGTTTTGAAGGATATTTAACCGAAG
>Ga0310691_10001356_pt1 | contig 37534 bp, 60 predicted proteins | sample 176DNAGHGlowgp2_FD_203887 | JGI IMG/M metagenome (GOLD analysis project Ga0310691, IMG submission 203887) | Sheep rumen microbial communities from Palmerston North, Manawatu-Wanganui, New Zealand - 1766 DNA GHGlow gp2 (v2) (version 2) | ecosystem: Host-associated > Mammals > Digestive system >... | reverse complement strand
AGGACTGCTTTCGCAAGAGTCATCGCCTGGGACTTGATGTCCTTATTCACTTTCTTACACATCGATGCTGCACTCTTTGCCATGACTCACCATCCTGCCAAAAAAATCTTTCAAATGTCTCGGGGGGAGAGATGCCTGCGGGCGGGTGGAGTCAGCCGCCGGGCTTTTGTTTAAGATTTTTTGGCCCCTACCCTTTCACGCTCGCATCACCAAATACGGCTTTGCATTCCAAGGTTGTTCTCTCCGTTTGTTCCATCGCCTCGCGCGCGGTTACAGCGCATGTGCGAAGCCTTAATATTATTCAAATCCAGCTCAAGCTCTGGTCTTTTGCTTACAGGAATCACATGATCAGGTTCCCAAGCATCAGGCGCTGAAGATGCAGGCAGGCTATAATCAATTTGCTGTCCGCAAATATGACAAACAGCACGTGCTTTTCTGTCTCTGTTCCATGCAAGCTTCCTGACCTGTGGCCATCGCCCTGACCTTGACATATACCCCGTCCCCCGTTCTTTTTAGCAGTGTCCCCGGAGGACCCCTGTTTTTTCTATCCACGAAAAAGGACGGGAGCTGTATGCCCCGTCCCTATATTTCCATCATACTCATTATACACCCGGGGTACCCTTTATTTTTTACATCTTTCAAAATGACCCCTGGACCCCTATAAAATGGGGCTAAAATAGACCCCAAGGGGGCTATTTTTTCAAACTTTTTTCTCGTTTTCTGGCACCCCAGTGGGGCTCTTTTTTGCGGATGCTTCATTTTGCAGGTCATCAAGTCTTGCGAAAAAAGCTCTCCTGACTGCATAAAAGTCCGGAAGACTCCACGGTACAAATTCATATCTTGCCAGAAGCTTGTCATATCCTACTCCACGAGTGACACTCCACAGGATAATGTTCCATGCTTTTGAATATCCCCCGATAGAAGCGGCCCAGGCTGCTGCCTCGTCTATCATCTTCACGTCCTTCAAATATTTCTCCTGAAGCATTATGCCTCGAATAACCGCACTCTCAATCGGATTCGACGGACCGGAACTCTTGCCTCCTACTCTGTCATAAGTGAAAAACCCCGTCATGCTGCCATAGTCCGTAGCATCTGCCGCCTTTTTCTTTTTCTCTGAATACTGCCTGCAAAAATGCTGAAGTTCCCGATACCGCTCCCGGCTGATACCATAATCGTCCCAGGTCAATGACCGAATCTTTAATTCATCCACTTTGTTCTTCACTCTCTCACCCCCCTCAACATTTCGTCTAAAGGGACTGCGATTAAGTCAGCGCCCTGCGCGTATCCGACTTCCCTGTTACACCCTCTGGATTGCTCCCATCCGTCCATCAGGATCAGCGCTCCACACCCTGCAAGCAGGTCAATGCATACCGTCATAATCTCGTCCCACTCCATCTGCTCCACCGGAAGCACTCCATCCAGCTCTGCCGGATTCACTACGTCCGTGTATCCTGCTGCCGCCAGCTCCATTTTTGCCCTCCGGAATCTCAGTTTATAGTCATCGGTCCCTGTAATCGGACCACTTAAATATAGTCTCATCTGTCTCCCCCTTCCCTTCAGCGCTTCCTGAAGAGTGTCGATCCTGGATGGCGTCCGCCTCTAACTTCAGCTGACGGATCCGTTCCTGCGCGAGTTCAATCACTTCCGGTGGAGCTGTCTGCTTCTCCGGTGTTTCCGATACTGTTCCGACACCCCGCTGACACGTTCCGACATCTTCCGACTCATCAGATTTGACGAGTCGGGTCTGCTCCTCAGATTTGAGGAGTCGAGTGCTCAAATCTGGGCTGTCGGATTTTTTCTTCTTCTCACTCATCCTGACGCTTGATCTCTTCGGTTCCTTCTTCGGCTCTTGCTTGACCTTGCCGGTGTATCTGTTTCCGTAGTGCGGAACCTCGCAGCCGTTCTATTCAAGTATCTCCCTGATCTGCGCCTTACTGCATGCGTTCAGCTCCGCCAGGATGCTGATCTGTTTCTGTCTGTTCTCTGCGTGATTGTAGGACTTAACGATTTCGCTTACGGTCATTTGCATTGGTATTCCTCCTTAATTCTTGATCTTTGTAATTACCCATATATTCAATATCTTCTGCGCTCATTCCTTATCCTCACTTTCTGCTTATGTGGTTATCCCAAATATTCAAGTATTGTTTCAAGTCTATCTTTTAGGTATCTCTTTTCTAAATCTGTTAGCACTCTATCTTTTTCGTCTTTGAGATTTTCAAGTTGTATACAGACGTTTCCAAATTCTCTATCAAATCTCTGTATCATAGCCAAAAGAAAATCAACTTGTTCAATGGTATTCATTTCCCACAATTCGCTTTCAACTTCTCTTGGAGTGGGTTTTATCTTTTCTGTAAAATGTCGTTCTATCATTTCTTATTCCTCGCTTTCTGTCTTGATCTTTTTACGAAAAACCTTTAAGAATGTTTCAAAAATAAAATCACATTCAATACAATTTGTTTCTGCATATTCGCAAAGGTCTTTAATAACCCATTCCGCTTCAAAGTCCATATCTTTTTCTGCCATTTCAACAAACGCAGGTTTGCTCATTCCTTATCCTCGCTTTTCTGTGGTTCTACCATCTTTGCACCGCAGTGACAATACGGATATTCTTTCAATAGACTTATTTTTCCGTGGTATTTGCTGCTTATCTCGCGCCCACATTCTGAACAGTGATATGTTTTGTAACCAACTGCCTGAACCCCTTGATGGTCATTAAGTATCCAATTCCCATACTTTGACGGTGGTGTTACGGGCGGAAACTCATCTTTATTATCTTGAATAAACAACGCCGCCATTACATACGGCGAACCTAAACCCTCCCTTTTCTCATTCATAAATTTCGCAATCTTGCATAACCTTTCTACTGTTGCCCGTCTGCTGATAGCATCCTCACAATGCTCTTGTTCTAACAATCGCTTGTAGTCTTGCAGCCATTCTGCAAGCTGTCGGTATTCTTCTGTCTTAACAACTTTATACTTCGCATTCGGATATAAATCATAAGAAAAGGCGCAAGAATTATCATTATCAGCATTTAAAATATCCGCTATCAATTCTGCGTTTCTTTTGATGTTGCAAATACACATAACTTTGCCTGTATCTATACAAATAACGGCATAGTCACACACTATTGGCTTTATGGTATATTTCATTCCTTATCACTCGCCTTTCTGCCTTATCGGCTTAAAAACTTCACAATACCCGTATAAGTTTTCATATCCTCTCTTTTAACAATCGTTATATCTTCATCTTCGCAAGAAACAACTTCATAAGTTTCAAGAAGTTTTCTGCAAACATCCACGCAAGTCATAACTGCTACTTCCTCGGCTTTTGCCAACTTCTCATCGATAAGAATTCGTCTTGCGCTTCTTTCCATTCCAAGATAATTCATTTTGTTTTCTAATGTTCTCGCATCCATTTCCATTTTTTTATTCCTCACTTTTTTTGCCAACAAAAATACTTGCCATGATTGTATGACCTGACAATCTCTCCTTCCGACATTTGTATCAGATATCATCCTCCTCTCCGTCCGGTGTTGTCCTCTCCAGTCTTTCTATCTCTTTCCACGCCAGATACATTGACCTTGCATTCACGGATATCGTATCCGGTGCCTTCTTTACTCTTGCCCTTTCCTTCAGCATCACCTTGACACAATACAGGATGTCTTTAATCTCCTCATCTTCGAATAAGTCACATAACGCGGCGCAGGCTTTGACATGCGCGAGCACTTCTTCATCGCTCTTCAGCTCCGCATCTGCGTTATAGCTGCCGATACCAAACTGTTCTTCTATCTGCTTCTTCGTAATCATCTCTTACTCCTTTCCAGCATCTGAAAGTCTATCTTCATGTCTTCTGTCAGCATTCGGAGTTTCTGTACCTCGTCCTTCAGGTACTCAACTTCTTTCTTCAGCTCTGCCACTTCATTCTCCAGCGCCCAGTACTTTTTAGTCAGTTCCTTTGCATCCATCTGTTTTCGCCTCCCACTTTTCCATGATGTCGAACGCTGTCCGGCATCCGCATGTCATCTGTATCTCGCTCTTCGCTCCAATCCACGCCTGCATGATATGCAGCGCGGTAACCCGGAGCTCCTGTTCCTCTTCCTGACTTATGTAATTAACGCAGCTGCTGCATGACCGGTGGAAACAGGCCTGCTCCATCGTTTCCTTCGCGCAGTTGATTTGCTTCTGCATAAGTTCTTTTGATCTATTTAGATTCATTGTTTTCCTCCTCTAATCTTTTGATAACTTCGTCAGCGCGGAGATATCCCTCCACGCTGTCCTGAACTCTCACAACCTTCTCGCCCATCACTTCGAGCAATCCTGCCTCGTACCCGTAGCTTCCCGGAGCACAGACTGCGTCCCACTGTCTCACATCGTTTTCGTCATATACAATGATCTGATGCCACTCGCGTCCAAACTTATCTGCATCTTTTTTAATTCTCTCGTATCTGTAACCACGCTCTTTGAGGTACACCTCAAGCTTATCCAGTTCGTTCATGTCTCGCCTTCCTTCTCTTCGTATGGTTCCGGCAGTGGCGCCCACGCGGTTACCTGTGGCCAGTCCCAATCTTCAAAGTAGCCGTAGTCATCCTCTCGATCTATGCAAAACACGTCCGTGGTCACTCCGCGCTCTCCTCTTGCGTATATAACGGACACAAGAACCACCTGCCCGTCCTTCGGAGGCTCTCCGATGACTTTCCCGTCCCTGATCTCTATCGGATGCCATTCAAGAAACCGGACCCTGCCGTCGACCATCCCTTCTTTCATCTGGTTTGCTTCTTCCTTGCTCTCGTAGACTAATGTCACGGAAACGTCCTCCAAGTCGACGGCTTTCCCGTTTTTGTCAATGATTAGTTCCATCGTGTTTCCCCTCCTTATTGTTTAATAGCTGCTCTTTTATTTTCTCCCGCTCTTCTTCCGGTATGGCTGCGAGCACTGCCGCAAGTGCCTGGAGCCTTGTGTCCTTCTCTTCTGTGCAGCGTTTTGGCTTTGGTATTTTGATGTCCTCTCTGGAGAACAGCTCAAACGCTACGTATAGTTCAATCGGTGCCTTCAGACGTGCCGCCTTTAAGATGGCATAAATGTCGCCGATTATTTCCGAGTGCCTTCCTTCGAACTCAACCGTCCCGTCTTTTGTCTTGATCATGCTTTTCCCTCCTCTTATCAGGGTAGAATCTCGATCTTGTTAATGTGTGATGCCTTAAAGTCGAGATTGTTTATAGTAAAGTAGCCTGGCTTCCGGAATCCGTATTCTGAGGAGAACCGTTCAGTATAGCCCAGAACACCGGACTCTGTTTTGCCATCCGTAAAAGTAACCTTCACGCGTCTTTTGACATATTCCTTTAGTTTTGCGTTCGTCCACTTCATGTATTTCTTAATCCTTCCTGAATAATTGCTCTTTCTCTATTCCCAGCATCCCTGCTATCTTTCTTTGCCACTTTCCGAAGCAGGGCTGTTTTCCTTCTAACATTGCTTTGAAGCACGGATATCCGATATTTAGTTCTCGGCAGACATCTGATGACGTTATGCCCTTTTCTCGCATCAGTGCGTACAATCTATCTGCTGCCACTTTTGAAATAGTCATAAATGGTTAATCCTCCGTTTCTTCTGCTCCTTCTTATGCAGTTCTCTCATATATTCTTTTGCATCCTCGATTGGATTCCCTGTCTTGCTTTGCAGGTTATACAATTCATTTATCAGCTCTGTGTTTCCCTTTTCCAGTTCTTTAAGCCTCTTTTTAAACATCCCTTCGTCCATTGAATCTGTCCCTCTTTCCGGGCGGTAGAGCATGGCCCGCCCTGTTTATTTCCGTGATGCGCTCTTATTGAGTTGCACCGGTGCAACTTTATGCCTCGCATTCCCATTCCGTCCGTTCGTCAAGCAGCTGTTTTATTTTTTTCACTTGCTGATCAGTGCCAACCCCAGCAGCGTTACGCATATCACAATCGTTATCGCAATCGCCGTTTGATTTATTCTCTTTCCCTCCTTCGTTAATCGGACAGTCTTTTAATCTCAATTCCGAGCATTCTAATCTGTCCTCAAAGATTCTCCCTGTCTTTTCGCATCTGTTTTCCTCTGGGTTTATTTTTTCGCAAAATTCGCAGCCCCAGCACCCTTTAAAGTCGTGCCTTATTTCTTCCGTTCCCTCCGTTTTTTGTTTTTCTTCTTCCTCTTTGGCTCTGCTTTCCCTGCTACCTGCTGCCGCCATAGATGTGATTGTAATTCCAACCGCCAGTCCTGCGCCGAACATGATTGCCAAAGGAACTGTGTCCCAAAATATATCCCAAAATGTCATTCTTTTCTCCTTGTCAAATCGCACATATTCTCGATGAAGCTCACCAGTTCCATTTGCTGATTCGCAAGAACTCTGTATTCCCGAACCAACCGAATGGCCTGCTGCCGTATTTCCTTCATTCTGGCTTCGTTCTCGTCAAACTGTTCGAGCAGTTTATTACAGGCCTCTGTTATGGTTCCGTACTTCTTAGCTTCTTGGTTCGTATTTCCCTCCTGTTTTGAATGTGTCCCATTAACGGGACGCGTTTCTTTTTTTGCCCTTTTCTGCCCGGCATCCGATCTCTTTTTTCTCTGTTTCTGTTCCTTCTCTGAAAACGGCTGCACCGGAGGCATCTCTTTCATCCCCAAGGCGATTTCGATGGACAATTTGGAACATGCATGGAGTTCTGCCAGGATGCCGACCTGTTTCTTTTTATCTGCAGCATTCTCGTAGGACCGTTTCAGCTCTGCCTTTTCCGATTCGGTAAACACTCTTAGCACGCTCATACATAATCCCTCCAATGGCTCGAAAACCAACTGCTGCACTTTCCTGCTCTGCTCTTTTTACAGATTCTCCGCATCCCTTTCTTCTTCATTCGGTTCTTTGCCACCTGTCTCTTCTGCTCTCTTGTCACTGCATAATTTGTTGCTACTCTCTTCTGCATATCTGTTTTCCTTTCATTCCGCCTTATGTTTTTTAACTTCGCACCACTCAATAATTATCTTTTTGCGAATGACAAAACCTATAACTTCTTCTGCCTGCATTTCTGTAATTTCTGTTGTCGCTGCCATTATTTCTTCATCATCCGGAATTTTATCCTCAATTTCTTTCAATACACTTTTTCTAAATTCCTCCATTGTTTCACCTCTTTTCATTGGACACCAACTTGGTCTTTCATAAACTCCATTTTGTGTATTCCAAATTGTTTTCCCTTCAACCTCCTTCAAATCTTTATGCAATACCTGACATTCATCTCTCCATGCACCTTCCGTTCCATAAAAGCACGGACAATCATTGCATTTTTCAGGTATCTCTATGTCAAGATAAACCATTCAATGCCTCCGATCCGGGCGGGAGAGCGTGCCCGCCCTGGTTTATTTCCGTGATGTTTGCTCTCATAAATAGTTTTTGCCAAAGATTGCCTTGAAGTCTTTGAGCGGATACTGTTTCTCAAATGCTTTTTGCGCAATCATTTTCAAATACAAGTCTCTGCCTCTGTTTGGCTGATTGTGAACCGCCTCTTCTCCGGTTCTGTGACACCGAATGCACAAATACACTTTCAAGCCATAGCGTTCTGACAGTTTTCTGTTCGGATTTCCCGGAAAGATATGATGTTCTTCCGTGTCCGGTTTATAGGAATTGTCTCCGTCAATTACGCTGCACAAATAGCATATGTCCTTGTTCTTCTGGAGTATGCTTCTCAACTTTCCATCTCCTGTTTCTCGGACACGCTCCTTGTGATTCGGATTTTGCCCTTCTTTGTCGTTTTCAATGATGCTTTTACCGTTCCTCCGGTATCCACGGTCACGGATTTTAATGTGCCATCTGCCAATAATTTGCAGGCCTGTTTCAGAAATTCCGCCTCGCGTTCCATGTCCTCGAACAATGTCTCGACCGCTGCCGTTGCTGTCCGGAAGTTCTCTTCCCGTTCTCTCGCTGTTTTAGCCTCTTCGCATCGGCAGTTCCATGTCACTTCTTCGTTCAGTTGCTCCTTTGTGAGTTTCTTCTCACTCTGTACAGTTCCCATTTGCCCGCAAAACTTACATGCTCCGAACTGTTCCATCACTTAACCTCCTTCCACGTTCTCTTTGGTTCTTTGTCAATGTCTCCGATCAGGGACTCAATGCATTGTTTGATCATCTTTGCATCCTCCATGGCTGCTTCGTAATCTTCCCGCCCGGCTTCCAGGTCCTTTTTCAGGATGCCGGATGTGTATATCAGGTTCTCCAGTCTTGCGGAATACTTGTTCCGTCCAGAAGTCTTAACAGTGTCTCCTTCTCCGCCTGCAGTTCCTGAATCTTCACCAGGTAATGTCTCGCCAGTTCCAGATGGTAATGGCTCTCCTTCAGTTCCTCCGAGATCCGTTTCTCCAGATAATTGACTCTCTCCTGCGCTTCCTTCCGGCTGAAGATCATGTACCCCTTGTTCTGCTGCCAAATCTTTGATTTGCTCTGTTCCTTCTTCAACTCCATTTCCAGCGCTTTCATGTCCTTCTGTCTCGGTCTCCTGCTTCCGTTCCTTCTCGGCATTCTTTTTCTCCTTTGTGACATTTACTCTTTTCTTCTCATTTTTGGTTTTTTCTGCCTTTTTTTGAGCATTTTTTTCATTTTTTGAACCAAAATCGTCATTTTTGGGTTTTTCCGGAAACGGTTTTCCGAATATTGCTTCATAATTTTCTGCCGTGCTACCACCGCATCCTCTCTCCATTACATAAAGGATGGCATCTTCCAAATCCTCCCAGGAGAACTTCTGCTTTTCGTTGGTTCTGGCATTAACTACGGAGACATATTCTTCCTTACAGATCAGCATCAACTTACCTACTCCCACGACTCTTGTGATGTACATGGTATCCGGTACCGGGCTGAAGATTTCCTTTCTTTCCTCTACCTTTCCCTGTTCCAATTCCTCAAACAGTTCCGTCTTATCTTCCAGAATCTGGAATATGGCGGCTCCTAAGATATCATCCTCGGCCAATGCTGCTGCCTGATGCTCTTTTGGATACTGTTCCGCTTCTATTGTCTCCGCATAGGCCTCCAGCGGACTGATTTTCTGTTCATCTTTCACTTCTTCCTGAATGGTTTCGATTTCATCCACCGTCAGCTCCGGCGAAAGTTCCTCTACTATCTCATCCGGAAGAGTGAGCATTATTCCTAATTTTCTTGTACCGTAACCCTTGAATTCCTCTTTTAATTCGTCCGAATTGCCTCCGATTGAGAACTTGTCATTGATTCTGATGAATCGGGACACCTGTGTTTTCTCCAGGCCAAATTCTTTAGCGGCAAATCGGATGTAATCTCCTTCAAACTCTGTTCCGTTTAATACTTCGGTGTCACGGGCTACCTTTAGCAGGTACCCGATCCGCACAAAGCTTTCCGAAGCCTTTGATAATTCCGTTCCAACTTCCGTCTTGTAATCCTCGTAGGACTTTGTCCATACAATGTCATTCATGCCGTTGCTCCTTTCGCTTTCTCTTTGTTCTGAATGGTTTTTGCTTTCTTTGCTTCTCTTTCTGTCTTCTTGACATCCAGCTGTTCCGTGTAAGCCGTAAGCCACATATCATTTCTTTTTCGGTCCGGCTTGGAATCATGGATTCCATACCATTGGTGAATTTTTCCGTTCGGTTCGATCTCCACTGTGACATAGGGAACTTCCGGGCGGTCCACATATCGCAGGAATAAAATTGTCGTTTCGGCTTTATCGTGTTTTGCCAGATAGTTGTCTCCGCCAACGCAGTGATGCAACAGCCTTCCCTCGTCTATGATCTCCGCAGCGTCCTTCGCCGGCCGGATGAACAGACAGCCCTCTTCCCAGTTATATGCCTTCATTGCATCTTTATACCGGTCTGCGATTCCCGTATACTTAAGTAGTGCCTTTCTTTTTTTCTCATCCGCTTTTCTGGAATCCCGCTCTAAGAGCATGGCATTATGCGCTCTGATTAAGTCCTTTGGGTGAATATATATGTAATTGGTCATGTCATAGCCGTTTTCTTCGCGCATATGAAGATAATCCAAATAAGTAGTTGCCGTATCCCGAAGATTGTTTTTCATGCCTTTGGCATATTCCTCAATGCGGTTTTTTAATTGCCTTCCTGACATGAAACGATTAAAAAATGTGATATCTGCTGTATTTAAATGGATCATGATGAAGAACTCCGCAATCTCATCATTCCAGTGTTCTCCGCTTTTCTTCTCAGCCTGATATAGATCAAGAGCAATGGATCCGTATTTTCGAACCAGTTCAATCCGGCTTTTATAAATCTGCAGATAATCCTGCGGATTCTTTCCTCTCCAATTTGTCTTACACGGATAATTTCGAAGCTTCCCAAGCAGTACATCCTGCAGGTCCAATTTCCAGAGCATTTCAATCTTTCTATCTTTTGCATAGAGTTTCATATAATCCCAGGTGGTATAGCTCCAGTTTTCCAGAAAATTCTCCGCATCCTCCAGACAGGAATATGCGCAACAGGTTCCTTTGATTGCTTCATAGGTCTCCGGATATACCTCACCATATACGTTATCGTTTGAACCGCCAAAGCTTTCCCAGATCTGGTCATTTTCCACTCTGACCCAGTTGCCCCAGCCTCCGGTATTCATCCATTGCCAGTTTCCATGGTTGTATTCGCAGTTATATCCGTCTTCGGTAATCCACAACCTTCTTGTGGGAACCAAACGAAAATCCTGACAGCAATACACCTCATCCGTGTGGTTTTCCGGGTTCTCCATGACGAGCCAGCCTTCCAAACCGGTTAACAGGAATCCGTTGTCTCCCCACTTCTGGCCGAGCCAGAACATTTTCTTTGTAACGATTGGCCGGACCTTTCTTCCCATCATGTAATAAGAGCCGGAGAAGCCACAATTCGGACAGGTTCCTGTCATCCTTACATCACGATATCCACCGGAATGGCATCCAATCGTTTTGTATGGTCTCGGAGCTTCCATGCCATAATAGGTCTTGTAAGAAAACCGCAAACAGTGAGTGCAGAAAATTTCATATTCGTTCTCGTTTCCCTTCTTCTCTCCGGTTCGGCGATAGTAGAGGGCGAAACTTCCATCGAACTGATCAAGCGCCCAGTCCTCAATTCCTTCCGGGCGCGGAGGCACCTTGCAGACTGACCAGTCCCAGTTTTTCTTTTTCATTTTCATGGTCAGCCCTCCAGATAGTATTGTTTTAGGATCTTTCGGACGGTTGCTCTGCCTGGAATGCCCATCTCCACGCTGACGTTGCCCCCGTGAATGCCTGCTGCCTTTTTGATTTCACTTGGGACTTTCTCCTTAATCTTCCAGGACTCTTTCAGGACGGCTCCAATTGCTCCGGCCAAAGATTTACCTTTCCTTCTTACCGCAAGGGCAAATGCTTCATTTTCGCATTCTTTTACGACATCATCCGCCCAATCTGCCATGATTTCTTTTAAGTTCATTGCTTCCTTTTCAACTTTGATTTTTCCGGCTGCTGCCATTAATGGCGAACACAGCTCCGATACATCTCCATTGATAAAATCTTCGGCATCCATCTCATCAATGCCGTTTTCCTTTGCAATTTCCTTAATGGCATTCATATCACCTTCTGCTTTCTGGTTGGCTGCTGCCATATTGATTTCTGTGTAAGAGTCAAATTCTCCATATTTTTCATAAAGTGCCATAATAATCCTCCTGTTTGTATTCCGCCGATGTCAAAACGCTATTTTCGAACAGATGTACGTTTTATCCATCCGGCGGAGACTTGGTATCCTGTACCAGAAGATAGTGCTGGATGGGAAGCCCCGTATAGGAATTTATTCCATTCCATAACGATTCCTTAACCAGCAGCCATCCCTTTGGTACTTTTGGTTCTGCTTGCCATCGTTTCCGATGGATATGCTCCTTCTTTGCCTTTGGCATGATTAAATTTCTTGAGTGGCTGACTTTGCATCCCGGGATGTCTTCTTTTGATTCTTTCTTGGCCAAATAGTCAGCAAGAGCCTCATACTCTCCATCCTCATAGAGTGGAGAGAAGTTCTTTTTCCCCACCTTCCAACATTCCAACACAGCGTCCTGTGTGGCGAAGGTGTTCGTATGAATATCTTCGAGGATCAGATGATGATGCACTGCTCCTCTGGATCCGATCTCCGTGACCGCAATCCATTTATATGTAAAACCCGCCTTCTCGAAATATCTCTTCATCCTTCTGTGGAACCTTGCCAGCTCTTTCTTTGCCATTTCCGGAGTCTCCGGCCTTGCCTCTTTGGGATAGGTCAATATGATATGCCATCCCTTTTTGAAGTTCCCTAAGATCAGAAGGCGGATGTTTCTTGCCCTGTTTGACTGATTCTGCCGCTCTATCTCTTCCGTAGTCCGTTTTCTCTTTTTGCTCCTGGGAGATCCCGGTGCTCCGGAACGTAGTCCATAGTGCTTAATGATGTATCGATATCCCGGACCTGATATTGTGGTCCGTTGGTACAAATTGCATCACCTCTCTTTCCTCTACTTTGGTCATAACTTTAATATCCTAAACGAGGTAAAAAAAATGCAGAAAATCCGCTATTTTGCTTGCTTTCTGCCTTCAAAAGTGATACAATTTATTTGTCAGATAAATATGTTCACTTTTGAAGACTACCCGGATTTCATTCCGGGTTTTCTTTTGGCCAAATCACAGGACGGCTCCCAGAACGGACCATGCGACGATTGCGAGTGGTACCAACAGGATCCAGGCGTAATCCCAGATAGATTCTCCTTCGTATCTCTCTGTCACGCATTCTTTTAATAGTTCGTATCCGTTTTTCATAGATGCTTCTCCTTCTGGCTTCCGTCCGTTCCATCTTTAAGATCAGAACATCAATCTCCATAATTTCCTTTTGAATTTCCGAATACCGACCGTTGCACCGGTGCAACTCGTCTTTTTCACTCCGCAGCGCTTCCCTTGTCATTTTCAGTGCTTCGATCAGGCTCATTCTTTTCCTCCTGCCTCTTTTTGAAAATTTTCTCTGCCTTTTTATTTACCCATGTTTTTTCGAAGACCACGTTCTTCACGTCTTTTGCGTAAATAAGCGTTTCCTCCGGATTTCCATATTTTGCGCTGCGACATTCTTCCTGCTCCATGAAATCAACCAGCCGATTTTCCCTCTCTCTCAATTCCTTAATGCATCTTCGCTGTTCTTCGATAACAATTTTCAGCTGTTCCGTTTCGTTCCAGAACATGTAAATCAAATCCGCATCCGTTTTCCATTCACGTGGGATTCCTAAAATACCTTGCAATGTTGCCATTCTGCTGCCCTCCTTAAAACAAATTCTTCACCGTTTCGCTCTCGCCGAAGTAGTCCACAATTCCCATGGCCTGCTTTAGGTTGAAACCACCTCTTTTAAAATTCAGCTTGTCTGTAAATTCCGGCCGCGATATCCCGATATATGCCGCTGCATCCTTCTGGCTGTAATTCCCGTCCGCAAGTTTCTGCCGTACCCAGGCATGAAAGCGTCTCGTGTTGTCATTCGGCGTGTTTCCTGTCGCCCGAACCTCTTTCATTTTTTCTTCCTCCTGTAAGAGTTTTATGAGTGTAACTGTCAAGTTACGCTCATTCGTGATATCCGTAGGATATCATGTCGTTCTACTTTTTGTAGAGTATGAAGGCAAAAAAATATAATCCTGGCTGATTCCGTAAATCTCAGACAGCATTTTCATCTCCGGGATGCCGGGGACCACTTTCCCGTTCTCCCATTTCATGATTGTCTGCCGTGTCACGCCAAGTTTTTTTCCTGCCTCTTCCTGCGATAGTCCAGCGTTCACTCTTGCTGCTGCCAAGCTTATCTGAAAATCTTTCTCCTTCATCGGTCCTCCTTTCCGTTGACTGCGTTTTCGCGCTCAACTTGCCTTCATATTAACTCTACTTTTTGTAGATGTCAACACTTTTTGTAAACTTCGTTTACTTTTTGTTTGTAAATCATGCAGAAGTGTTGTAGAATAAACCACACAAGGAGGTGATTGATATGTCAGAAGACGCTTACAAACTCATTTTTTCAAATAACCTGAAATACTTCATGTCGTTGAAACGGAAAACGCAGATTGATATTGTTAATGACCTTGGTTTTGACAAATCCGCTGTATCGACCTGGTGCAACGGTACCCGTCTTCCGAGGATGGACAAGGTCAACGCCCTTGCAAATTATCTCGGAGTGAAGCGCTCTGATTTGATTGAGGAACGATCTGCTGCCGAAATCACTTCTCTAAATCCAGATGATTTGATTTTGCTCCAAGCATACCACAACGCAGATCCTGACATTCAGTTTTCCGTGCGTACCATCCTCGGAATTAAAAAAGAATCTTCCGCCTTGTCAAAGGCTGAATAAGGAGGTGATGATATGTATATACAGAAACTCCCGTCCGGTTCTTACCGCGTCAAGGAAATGGTAAATAAGCAGCTCTATTCCTTTACTCTTGATCATAAGCCCACGCAGGCGGAGGCAAGACAAATTCTGGCAAAGAAAATCAGTTCCAAGACCGTCAGCGTTAATTCGTCCGTCGAGCACGCCTGCGATGTTTATATTGATTCAAAATCGAACCTTTTAAGTCCCGCAACGATTCGAGGCTATAAAACTATCATCCGACAAGTTTCTCCGTCCTTTTTGGCTCGAAATATGAACCTTGTCACCCTCCAGAACTTCCAGTCCGAAGTGAACCGTTATTCCGAAAACCACTCTCCGAAGAGCGTGAAGAACTTCACCGGATTTTTGCAAAGTGTATTCAAATTTTATGGAATGGATTTTGCGAACATTACGCTGCCGCAGAAAGAAAAGAAAAATGATTATATCCCTTCGAAAGAAGATATCAAGAAGATTTTTCAGCATATCGAAGGCACCAAATATGAGGTGCCGATTCGCCTTGCTGCGTTTGGTCTGCGCCGAAGTGAAATCTGTGCGCTCGAGTGCTCAGATTTGAGCGGACAGTGTTTGACCATCAATAAGGCCATGGTACAGAACGACGCGAATGAATGGATTATCAAGAAAACCAAGACGACGGACTCCACCCGGACCATCTATATTCCGGAGGACCTGGCGGATAAAATCCGCGAGCAGGGATATGTATACGAAGGAAATCCCGAAAAAATTTACTGCGCTCTCTCCCGTGCCCAGAAGGAACTCGGCATCCCGCACTTCTCTCTCCATAAGATGCGCCACTTCTTCGCTTCTTATATGCACGATCAGGGATACTCCGACAAGCAGATTCAAGAATTTGGCGGATGGAAAACTGATTTGGTCATGAAAAGTGTCTACCAACATGCCATGGACATGGACAAGGCCAAGATGGACATGTGTAACAGTCTCGGTTCTTTGAAATAGCCGTGTCAAATCCGTGTCAAATTTTTGTGTAACTTTGTAGTTAATTTTGTAATTTTAGAGTTAATTTTTAGGCAATAAAAAAGCCCCGAAAGTATTGATTTCTCAACGAAAATCTTTTACTTTCGGGGTTTTCTTTTATCGAGCGATAGACGGGGCTCGAACCATCATACTTTTTGTTGATAAGTGCTGAAATATAAGGCTTTTATGTTTTGCGTGTCAAATCTATGTCAAATCACCCTATCATTTGACACGGATCTTCTGCCCTGTGCGAATCAGATTCGGATTCTTAATATCCGGATTCAGCTTCAGAATCGCCAAAACCGTCGTGCCGTACATTCTCGCAATCATTGTCAGATTGTCGTTGGCTTTTGCCGTATAATAAATCTTAGCTTCTTCCTTCGGCGCTGTCGTATTTGCCTTGCAGAGCTCGTCTACCTTCTTCTGGATTGATTTTATCTCCGCTGTTGTAAAACCTTCTGCTTTGAGCTTCTGCGAACGCTGCGGCTCGTTTCCGTACTTGCCTTTGTATACTTCCAGTGCTTTGGCATCCAAATTCTTGGTCGTCGGTTGTGGCGTTGGTTGCACCGGTGCAACTTCCGGAGTTCCTGAATAATCCAGCCACGCTGTCATCTTTCCGTGTTTTGTCCACTGTCCGTTTTTTGCCGCGCCTTTGTAATGTCTGCGGGCACCGGTTTCGTCCACGTAGGAGTATAATACTTTTCTCTCCCAGGAACCCGTGGATTCGATGACGTTGTAAACCTTACCACCAATCACCTTTTCACCGATAAAGGATCCTGCATGGTCCTTCATGTAGAGCAATCTCGGTTCTCCGTTCTTTAACTTCTTAAAGTTTGTTGATACATCCGTGCACTGTTTGATTAAGCCGTCCACGGTGCAGTCTCCGGTATTGCTTAGATCTTTCTGGTAATATCCGACCGTGGTTTTGCTCACGTCATATCCATTTAGCAGAGCTTTAATCAAATTCCAGCAGTCCGCGGATGTTCTTCCATCGGAATTGATATAACAGAGATTGTTCGGATATTTATTTGAGTAATACGTGTTCCTTGCCGCAATTACTTCCAATCTTCGAATGTATTCGCTTGCCGTCATAATTACTTTCGCCATATCTTATTCCTCCAGTTTGTCGATATCGCCACCGGCTATGATCTGCTTCACGGCCTGCTTTACCTTATCGTATCCATTCATGGAGCAGAGCCATCCGAGAAAAGCTAATACAACCACGCATACTACGTACTGCGCATTCACATCGATTTCCTTTGCGATTGCATAAGCTGCTCCCATGGCAACTGCAATTACAACCGATACGATGCTCGCCATAATATTTGCGTGAGCCTTTCCGCCGCATTCCCTGAATAATTTCTTAAGAGCCTGTGTTGTGAGTGTCGTTAAGATTGACACTGCCAGTAGTCCTGTCATAAAGATTTGAATTGGTACCATCTTCGTCTCCTCCCTTCAGCATTTCTAATTCTTCCGCCAGTTTCTTTATCTCCTTTTGCTGATGTTCAATTACCGCTGCCTGCGCTTCGATAATCTCCAACAGCTCCAAAAGATCGCTCATTGTTCTTTTAGTGGCAGCTTGTCCACTTCCTTCATTACCTTCTGTGCAGTTCCGTTCCCGCCAAGTTCCGCATACGGTTTGAATAAATAATCGTGCAGGTTTTCATACTCGTCCTTTGTGATCCATCCGCGCTTCAGGTACTGACCGCCAAGAAAGACAATTCGGTCATGGCCGAGCCCCATCAGCATATCGGATTCGGCGGTCCTTTTCTTTTCCCTGTTGTCTTTTCGCTGTACCATAAATGTCACAAAAGAAAAAACCGTCGCGGCTAATCCCGTAACGGCCCCAATGCATGCAATGACGATTGCCTCCATTTTTTTACTCCTTTTCCAATTCTTCTCTGACTGCTTCTCTGTATTTCTCCGGCACCTGTTCGATTGTCATTTTCTCACTCTTAACAAGGTTGATGTATATTTCTGTTAATGTTTTCATGTTACCCCTCCATGATGATGTTTGCTAATACCTCGATTGCGTCCACAAGGTCGTCTATTGTGGTCTCAATCTGCTCCACAAAATAAGAATCAAACTGTTCTTCCACTTCCTCTTCCGACAGCCTTGTTTTTAATAATACTTCGTCCGCCGTCCATGCTATGGAATCCTCCAGTTCTTCTTCCTTGATGTTTTTCCTCAAATATACCTCTGCCGTTCCGTCCTCCTGCGGATAATATGCTATCCGATCAGGCTGTTCTGAGTAATAGACCTTCATTTCGTTTCTCCTTTCCGATGATGTATTGTGCCGCCTTGAATATGTGGAAGTCTCCGCTATAATCGGAATATTTATAAAATCCTTTGAATGATACGAGTCTTGTTGACTGCGATACTGTCAATGTTCCGTTTCGTTCGTACCGGAGCATCAGCCTCCTTGACTTAATATAATTGCGGTCTCTCATTTTAACCTTGCCGTTTGCGTAGACCACGAATCCCATCATGTCAATGCCTACAAGTTTCGAACAAACGATTGCAAATGTCGGCTTAATAGAAAAGCTGATTGTTTCCGAAAAATCTGTCAAAATATGAACTGCTTTAAAGAGATTGCTCCGGTTGCTTCCGAGCAGAAGCATATCGTCCATAAACATCACCATTTTGGAAATCAGCCTTCTGTCTCTATTTTTTAATTCCATTGCCCTTCTGTAGATGAACGAAAGCATATACTGGCAGGCCCACTGTGATATCAATGCGCCAATCATCAGACCGTGATATTCCTCTGTTTCGTGTGTGCTTAAGAGTGTTCTCCATAACCAGAGAATCGTTTCGTTTCCGCAGTCGTGTTCGAATAGCTCAAGAAATTTTTCTCTGTCTGCATTTGGAAAACACTTTTTGATGTCTAATTTCACGAAATATCGGCATTTTCTTGTGTAGCGCCTTCCGTTTTTCTTTGCCCATCGCACAGCCCTTTCATCCTGCTTTATATACTTGCGTATCAGATTCATTCCGTAAACCTGCCCTCTGTCCGGCATACTGGATACCTGTTGCGGAACAATTCGTCCGTCCCATATTTCTTTGCAGGAATAGACGGCTATGTAATCAAAGATTTGCTGCATTGGTGACTCGCAGCCAATCATACGGATTTTATTCGTTGTGTGGTCCCTCTGTTCTCGAATCCGCACCGGAGGAAGGTCGAGACTACGCTCTTTTATTCTTCGAACAGCCTCGTTTGTGATTGAATCAATTACCGGCTTTAGTGGCTCGTAATTGTGATTATCAAGGACATCGTAATAATCCTTCCTTTTCAGCCCGTGTTTATGGAGTAAATTCCGAAAGTCGTATCGCTTTTTGTGCCGCATGATACACTCTTCCACCCATGGCCGAATTGTATCGAAATCCGTAATATCGACATTCTTACACTTTTTCTTCATCTTTTCCTTTCTTGAGTAAAACCGGCTTTCCTTGCGTACTAACCGGCGGCTCTTGCTCTCTATTTTCGCCACAGCGAGGATATGCAATCGCAGTACGTTTTTATGGCTTTGAGAGTAAATAGAAGTGCGGCGCAGGCAGTACCAGGCCGCGTGCGCCAGACCGTCGTTGCCGTTGAGGGACGACAGACCGGCATTCGCACCGTGGTTCAAGTAGCCAAAGGCCAGCCAGAGGACCGAACCACCCACCAAGCACGACTGCATACCCGTAGTTCAATAAGGGGGATACCCCCTCTGGACGGCTTACGCCGCCCATTCACCCCGGTTGCCATTCGGAGAAAGGCGGCGCAGGCAGAACCAGGCCGCGAGCGCCAGACCGTCGATGCCGAGGAGGGACGACAGACCGGCATTCGCACCGCGGGCCAAGTAGCCAAAGGCCAGCCATTCTCGAAGTCCGGTAGTTCCCTGCTTATTCATGTAGAATGCATCCTTCGTGAAAGTCGAGGAGCTTCCGCCTACCTTAACCGGATAACTCATTCCCTTCGCAAATCCAATCCGCTTTATCCATTGCCACGAATCCGTTGCAGGACATTCAATTTTCAAATCCGTTATTCCTTCATAATTTTCCGTGATGCTGCTTGCCTGCGTTGAGCTTCGCCTTGTAATATATGGAACGTAGTGCGTAGTGCTTCCTACAACTTCAAGGCTCATTATTACGTCTGCAAACACTTCATAACCTCCTACCATGCACTCAATACCCTGCAGCCGGAACGGATGCTTGCTGTCCGTATTTGAGCCCGGAGAACCGTCGTTTCCTTTTACGTTGTCGCATGAGCCGCAAGCCCAATGGAATGTTGATATAATTGTCGAGCCGCTCACTGCGTTTCCGTTTGCTACTGTGTTGAACAGTGTGTCGATGTCTACATATACCGCTTTGTATGAGTTTCCTTCAATTGTCACGTTCTCGACTGCCGTTACCTTTACGCCGTCCATTCCGGATATGGAATAGTTCGCCGCCGTTCCTCTGTCCGCCGAGGAACCGTTGTATGTTCCAATTTCTATTGTTGAGCCTTCCAAGATTCCTGCATTTGACGGAACGATGATTCTCTTTACGTCCGTTTCTGATACCTGTGCATAATACTGCATATTGTAATTGCTGCAGCCGTTCATGATTCCATCCAGTGTCAAGGATGCGTACTTAATCATTGTCATGAGCTTTAAAAATGTATCGTCCGCCGTTGTAGTTCCGGAATACTGCGCTCCCGTTGCCGCATACAGTCCGTGAATTGAATTGTGTGAATTATAAGGTCTCGCATAGGATCCCGAACAGGATGTCATCTTGCCGGAATTGTTTGCTGACATATATTTTGAATGTACGACAAACTGCCGCACGCTTCCGTCCACTCTTACTGCTTCCGCAAGCGGTTCAATATCGTTATATGCCGCCAGGTACTTTGTCCTGTATCCATGTGTATATGTTGTCGCTGTCTCCGACTGATAGTGCCATCCTGACATCTGCATTACACCGACAAAAATGTCGGGATCGTCGCGGACAAAATTGCTGGTGATTCCATCGATTGCCGTAATCAGGATATCGAGCGAATCCGGATCTACAATAAAATTGACATCCTTGCACGCAAACAGTGAAAGCCCTTCAAAATCATCCTGCCCTTTTACGGAATCCGTGGAAGGAGCGCAGGTCAGACCTTCATTATCTCCCCCTCTTGTACCCGTACTTCCTGTACTGCCACCGGATGCGTCCGGAATAGAGAAAGTGACGGAGCCGTCCCAATCGTCCCTGGTCTTTTCATACCATTCCGCGCAGAGCGCTGTCAGCTGCTCTGCAGAGGCATATTCCGCGCCTTTTAATAGAAACCACTTCTTCATGACGGTATCGTATGTATTCTTTGTTCCGTCGAGCTGGTCGATTAGGAAATCCTCCTGATTCATCAATGCGGCGTAGATAGCCCTATTCTCCACGGGGTTTTCACTTGTCGCAGATAATTCTGTGTCAACTATTGTTTTGTTCGCTTCTGCTTCAATTCCTGTCAGTTTGGCCTTTTCTTCTGTTGTATAGTCCTCTGTTGAGAGTCCTTTGCCGGTTTCTTTGTCTACCTTGCTATCGAGTGCTGTACTAACCGACCCTATACCTAATGCCAATGCACTCTCCGCTTCCGTCGCTCTGGTCTCTTCTGCAGAAATCGCATCGTGTACACCGTTTGACGTGACAGGATTGGAGCTTCCGTCCGTCGGTACTTGGTCAAAAGTCAGAGTGTCCTGCTTGGTCGGATCGTGCGGAGTAATTGTGAGCGTTGTTCCGTCCGTCAGCGTCAATGTAATGACTCCGTTGTTCGTCGTGAAGGATGCCACCTGTTTCTGCAGGGAAACGAATTGTCCATACGTCATCTGATAGGTATGGGTTCCGTCGTCCACTGCTATTATGTCAGTACTTGAAAGTGTTGTCTTAACCGGTAATTCTGTAATTAGTGCCATGCTTCCTCTCCTTTAGTGATATTCTAAAATTCTTGCGTTTGTGTGAAACTGTAACGGCTCTAAATCGTGGTCTGTCAATGTGCCATGCGTATGACTGTCCCAATAGGATACCGTTCCGATTGCTTCTGCCAGAGCATTGACCTGGTCTCTGATATCTCCGAGTCCCAAATCGACTGCCGTTACATTGTGCGGATTCCCGCTTCGAAGCTGACTATGCACGTATGCTTCTTTGCTATAGTCGCCATAGTAGGCATCCTCATGACCTTCGCCTGTTTCTGGCTTTCGGTTTAGAAGTTCTGCGATGCGTTTCAATATTTTGCTTTCGCCGTTAAAATATAATTTTTTCATGAATAGTCTCCTATGCGTCAATCAGCGAGTAAGTTACCTTCAAAGTCTGGCTGGCATTTTTAACCACCGGAGTCTGCAGATTAGCGATGGTTCCGAGGTAATTGCTTAAGAACCTACCATACAAATACTGCGAATTTCCATTTGGATTATGGCAGAATGCGTATCCGTCTTCGAAAGGCAGATTCACGGAATCCAGATACCAGCTACCGTCTGCATCCGCGCCATCCAGCACGATAGTATAGTCCGGATACAGAATCGCATTGCGATAATAAGTCGTTGTCTGTGTCGCCGATGTTCTGTAGGCGTATGTCCCGAAGAAAAGGAGCCCGCCCTTCAAAGCAGACCTGAACCAATGATTGGAATTGACATAGTAGCCTTCCGGCAGGGTAATCTGTCGAACGTCCTGTAAGTTGTTTAGGTTAATTTTATAGAATGACCTTCTGTCGTAAGATACCGCCATAACATGACCGTCTACGACCTTTTGATAATCGTTGCAGAACTGCACTCCGGTTAAGGTTGTGATTACGCAATTTTCTGCGCTCCACTGCAGGTTATCCCTCGTAATCTTCGTGATGTAGATGTCGCCATTACCGGTCGAGTTGCCCGGAGTCCATACGATGTAAGCACTGTAGTCATTTTCAAAATCGACCTGAACACACGACGTTTCGTTGAATGCCGGGTCTGTATTATGCGCCACCTGTGTCCACGACAACGTCTGATATACTTCGTTCGGAGTGTTAAGGTCACTTGTCGCACTGTCCCCGACCTTGTAATTTTTCATCGGGCAGTATGTCCGGTTAATCTGCATCGTATAGGTTCTGGTGTAAGTATAATCGCCATATGTTCCGCTTCTTTCCGAACTTGATGAGATGTTATGTATGATGTAGGCATAGCCGTCTTCATAAGCAAGAACTTTGTTCTGATAATAGTGCTGTCTGCTGCTTCCGGAAAAAAAACAAGGCTGAGCTACAACGGAATTATTCAGAAGCCGGAAAGGATTCGCATTTTTCGTAAGCGCAAGAGACTTAATCGTTCCATTTGCCTGACTTGTTCCAAAGTCCCAGACCGTTCTCGACCTTCCGTTCTCTCCTAACTGCAGCGAGGATTCGACGGTATTCTTCGAGCCTTTCATCGTATTATCAATATTCACTTCCTGCAGAGCATAACCCACAAGGTGCGCATCTGCAGGGAATGCGATATTGTCTGCATCCGCAGTGAGTTCCTCGTCAAACATCATCAGCCCACCAAGACCGGCATACGCAAGCGGCATGATATTCCCCATCTGGTTGGTCGCAGCATACGCCTGAAGCATGTTCTTGATGGCATTCGTAACCATGTTCTCCTTTTCGACCTTCTGGATGAGCTCCTTCGTCTTTGCATCAAATAGCTCCACCTTCAAAAGACCCCGAATCGGCTTTGTGTCGAATTGAAGCCCCTGGACGTGTTCTTTCACCCTCGTATTCATATATGTCCTCCTATTGCGGTAAATCCGCTTGTTGTTTCGCCCTGGTCAAATATCACCTTGATTCGAACGGGTCCTTCTCCAAACTCCTCAGCAGTCAGGTCGTGGATAGTGACATAAGTCATCTCCAAGTCATCCTCCCAGTCGGAGCCGTTCCAACCCTTCCAAGTCTCCCCGGAATCGAAGCTGCACAGATACGACAACGCGCCGCCGTTAGGCGACACGAAACCGGTCACTCCGGTGATATCGATGGTCTCGATGTACTGCCCCGATTCCGATGCTACCCATCGGTAATTTTCCACCGGCACATTGTAATCTGCGAGACAGTTGGTCAGATAAGTCGTTACAGAAATACCGGAAAGCGTTTCTGCATCGTCCGTATAATCTGCAAGCACAGTGCTGAAGGTCAGAGCCGTCAGGCTGTCCGAAATAACCTCCTGCGTCGCAGCTGTTGCCACTGCTGTCACTTCATCCGTGAATCTTTCGAAGATATCGAAGGATATCGCCTGAACTTCATCCGATACGCTCGGGTTGGTATCAAGCACCTCGCCTACAAGACCCTCGCCCGCCCAGTATGCGTGCAGGTGTCCTGCCGGAATAGTCACATCTCCTCCGGTTACGGTGATTTCTGCTCTAAAATACCCGATAACATTAGCAGAGCTCTGCCAGAAGTACATCAGGTGCCTGAGCTGGATGCCGTCGAACTCCGTGAAAATCGGATTGTAAGCAATTAACTCATCATTCAAGTAATATGTCACTGTTGCCTTGACGTCGTGTTCCGTATAATTATCGCCGCTAATCTCTTCCAGAGTATCGACCAGCGCCCGAAGCTCTGCATGGAAGTCTACGTGCGTGTCCTTCGTCGTTACATATTGGAGGTTGATGATTTCCCAGGTCTCGCCGTTATGAAGCGTAATATCGTCGGCATTGATCAGATTGTAATAGTGCATCGAGTCGTCGTTGACCTTCGAAGCGATTCCGGCAAGATTTTTGTCCGTCTTGCTCTGCGCTGAAGATAGTGCCGGATTCTTCCCGACACCTTCGAGCTTGATGCCCTTATGATGCGTCCATGTGTATTTGTTAATACAGAAGAGCTTGTCCTCATCTCCAAGTCCACCCGGAAAGCTGAGCACATCGCCCAGGTCATACGCGGGATTCTCCGGAAGCATAACCGAGAATGGCACGTACTGAATCAAGGCAATCTTGTTAAGAATTGCCCTGCGGATGACTTCCTTGCCTTCATCTGTTCCGTACTGCAAGAACGGATTCGAACCGAGGCTGTATGTCAGACCGTCATCCTGAGACAGTGCGTAATAGTCCATCGTGCTGTTTTCGATGTTTGTACAGTAAAGACCAGTGTATCGGGTCTCATAATCTGAATAGCTGGCACCACTGAAGCGCCCCGTCGAATCCACAGTATCCACAATGTCCTGTGTATACGGCACAAATATAATCCGACCAAAACGATCTGCGGTAGCATAACACGCGCAAGACTGCGCCACCCAGGATAAAAAGTCACGCCAAGTCTCAATATCGGTTCCATCCTGCCAGAGCGACAATACTTCCGAACCGTTAGCGAATGCTGTAAAGGCTGTCTGATCTGTTGCCAAAGTAACAAAGCAAGCCTCACAGGCATACTTTGCAAGCCGATACGGAGTACCCGTAACAGCACCGCCGGTGAAGATTCTGTCAAATTTACTCATAACATCGTAAGCTTTGATCGCGACACCGGCAGCAGTATGATTTGCCTCACCGATATAATACCGACCGAGAGGTACAGACTCCCATGTCAATCCATCTGGAAGTAAAAGTTCGAAAAACAATGCAATCTCTTTTCCGTCCAGCTTGTACCGTTCGATATTCAGTCCCCGGAGCGTTACTGACAGCTCTCCGATGTAGACCGTACCGATCTGTACGTTATCATTGCCGCTGTTCTGATTCGTTATGGATAGACTGCCTTCCAGGATGTTATTATCACCGAAAGACTCTCCGGCGATGGATCCCGTCACTCTGGATCGGATTGCCGGCTTTTTTATTGCTTCTAAATAATCAGCCGATACGTTATACACTTAAAATTCCTCCAAAGTGAACGATACATTGTAATAGCGGTGTATACTCGTTTCCACAACCATGTCCGCGCTGTAAGACTCCGGATCTATGAACATTGATTTCGTAACAAGCGCTCCTGCTCGTTCTGACCAGTATTTCACGGTCAGCTCCGACGCATTCACGCAATCATCGAAGAATGCCTTCTCCACATCGTCAGAGTTCATTGACACGTCAAGATGACCGATGCCGGTCCGGATAATATCGCGGTGTGTGGTTCCCGCTTCCGTTGTGTTTCTATTCTCTACAACACGCGGGAACTCCTTATAGGAGCCCGCGTTTAGTTTTATCTCTGTTCCGTTTATAATAAGCTGGATCATGACCGACCTCCGCTTCTATAATTGTTCCGCTGGCTTGCTCTAACAACCACCGTATCAAGCTCATCACCGCCCAGATATACCGGAATGATAATGTCTCCTGATTCTCCAGAAGCTTCACGAATCTGTTGGAAGAGCGTTGTCTCACCGATAAGAAGCTCCGGCTGTGACGCATCACCTACTCCGATGATGGATGGATTGCTGAATCTTGCACCCTGCGTTGCTGCACTCCTGTACCATTCCACATTGACGGACGGAGCCAGACCATTCTTCATGTCGAACGAACCGCTGAAAGAAAAGTGCGGAAGCGCAATGTTCCGGCTGAAGCTCAGCTCGGTGTTTCGGAAAGCATCCTGAATTTCCTGAAGACCGGACTTAACCGTTCCCTTCATTTCGTTCATTTTGCTCTCCGTGGTGCTGTTCAGATTAGTGAACATTGTTACCCATGCGGCTACGATAACCGCAGAGCTTGTCGCCTCAGCCACTGTGATGGCTGTAAGCGTTGCGGTCCATGTGGTCTTAATGTTATTTGCTCCGGTTGTGGTCGTGTTTGTCAACGCAGTCATCGTAGTAGCGCCGGTCGTGCTCATCATCTGTGCATCGTTTGCAAAAAGATCTACAACATAACCGATGACTTGTCCTGCAGTATCCTTCAATGTGTTCAGGAACTGATCCACGGTATTTACAGCGTAAGTCATGTACTCCATATCGTCCGCTGCAGACTTCGCACAGTTTGCGATACTCTTCATCCGGTTATCTACCAGAATCAAAGCACCCGCCATGACCACAAGCTCTGCATCCAGAAGAAGCATCTCAGCTAAGAGTGCCACCAGCGCAACCTCTGCCGCTACAACAGCAACTGTCCAAGGCACTATTGCCACCGTTCCGGCTACGAATCCGGCAGTACTTGCAACGAGTGCCACGGTGAGAAGCACAACCGTTGCAGTAAGAGCTAACGCTCCGACAGTTGCAACGATGATGGCTACATCCAGAGCAGCGGTAGCTACTGCCGCTGCAAGAGTTGCCGCAGTGAGCAGAAGCATAGTCGCTACATTAAGCGCCATGGCAGCGGTCAAGGCAATAACCGATACTGTCTCCACAACGAACGCTGCGGTCATCACTCCGGATGCCAGAGTAAGCCCTGCCATCTCAAGTGCTGCAAGTCCGAGCGGTATAAGTAATCCGATAAGTGCTACTGTCAAGGCAACCGCAGCACCTGCCAGAAGCGCCATGCCGACCGACAGTTCTATCAAAGCAAGAGCCGCCGCACCGCCATACTCAGCAATAGTGGGAAGCTGCGTACAGAACACGGTCAGCGATAGAATCATAAGTGAGATACCAGCAGATACCAGGAACACAGCCGCACCCATAGCCATAAGTCCACCGGCACCCACAGTTGCTGCAGAGCCGATAGCTACGATTGCTGCCGTCATACCGACCGCAATTCCGGCTATGATAACAAGGATAGCTACAGCTCCCGGACCTTCCCGGTTGAGTGCAATCGCTGCATCCGCCAGAATCTTGATACCCATTGCGATAAGCATAACTGCTGCGCCTGCCGCTACGAGTAAAAGAGCCTGTCCGCCCATCTGTGCGAAGGAACTACCTGCTGCGCTTGCTCCGGATGCTGCAGTAGATGCAGACGATCCGAAAGAACTGAGACTCGAAGATGCTCCACCGAGCTTGCTTGCAAGTCCGCCGATACCACTGGTCAGCTTAGAGATTCCGCTGACTGCTTTTCCGCCGACGGAAAGAACAGGACCGGCAGCAGCTGCTATCAGTCCGGCTTTAACAATGAACTCCTGCATTTCAGTGGACAGATTATCCCATGCAGCAGAGATGTCCTTAACGACATCGGCAACCTGTGTAAGCACTTCTGCAAGAGTGGGACCTACTGTGACCACAAGGTCTGCACCCACGCTCTTTAACTGATTCATGACGGTTGTGAACTGATCCATGGGATCCAGAGTTGCCGCGAAGGTCTCCGATACAGAACCTTCAAATTCTCCAAGACTCGACGTAAATGTCGCCAGATCAAGAGTGCCGTTCGACACTGCATTATAGATAGCCGCACCCGCCCTGGACCCAAAGAGTTCATAAGCTGCAGCGAGCTTGTCAGACTCAGATGCATTGCTGTTCATTGTTTCTGTGAATCCGGCAATCGCTGCATCGAGCGTGGTGCCTTCCGATGCCGCTTCCTTCATGGCAGTCCTTAAACCGACTATCATCTGAGATGCATCCAGTCCGGCCATATCTACCGAACCTAAGAAAGAGGCTGCCTCTTCAGCGCTCATTCCCATCTCACGGAAGGATGCTGCGTTCGTACTCATAAGCTGAGCCAGATTACCGACATCCACTCCGGTCTGCTGGCCAACAGTGTTCAATGCATCGAGCATCATACCCGCTTCGCTTGCGTCCATATCGAAAGCGGCGAGAACTTTACTTACGTTATCGACGGATGTGCTGACATCCTGATTATTTAACTGCGCAAATTTAATAAACTGTCCGGAGAGAGTCTCCAGCTCTTTGCCGGTTACGCGAAAACGTGTATTAACCTCACCGATTGCAGCTCCCGCCGTAGCGAAGTCTGTCGGGATTGTCGCAGTTATATTGTCGAGGATATCGCTCATATCCTCTAAAGCAGCTCCGGACGCTCCGGTTTTCTGGACGATTGTATCCAGACCGGCGTCAACCTCTTTCCATGCCGCTACAGAAGCCGCACCGACTGCTGCTAAAGGAATCGTGATTCCTTTTGTAAGTTTACTTCCGGCACTACTCATCGTAGAGCCGATGGACGAAGCCATGTTAGATCCGGCGATTTTTCCGGCAGCAGTTCCTGCTACTGCGCTGGCACCTGTCATCTCTTTCGTGATAGTCTGCTGCGCTCCCTGCATAGTAGGGATAATAGTCACTGTAGCCTGAGCAACCTCAATCATTCCGGGCATGTCTTCGCCTCCTTTCTTCTATCCATGCTCTCATCTCAGCCATAGGCATTGATGATGTAAATATCCTGTCCTTGTTTTTCTTCTGCGGTCTCGGATACCTCTCCGGAGTCTTCGCTCTGGTTCCGCTTCCGAGTGCCTTCAGGTTAGAATTAATCGCAGCCAGCACGTCGAAAATATCAGCCAGGATCGCGTTCGTCTTCGCTGTAGAAGACCATGATGCCAGTTCCGGTTCGATCTCTCTTGCCGTGGCCGATTCCGCATCTAAGTTCGTAACGAACGAAAAGAGAGCACCCCACGAAAGAGTGCCCCCTAAATCATTCAACTCATGCCCTGTCTTTTTCAACAGATCTGACTCAATCGCCCCGTGATGCTCTTCTACGAACTTCGCGAGGCTGACGATTCCCCCGGTTTAAGACCTGATGCTTCCTGAGAAGCCTCTCCCCACGCTTTCACGAGTTCGTTGTATTCGTCCTGGGTAAGATCGTCAATGACGTCCTCCGGGATGAACTTCTTCATGAAAGCAAGAGTCGCTTCAACGGTATCCAGTCCAGCCACTTCCTTCGGTTTCATGCTTCCGGAAAGCGGGAGATAGTACGAATTGTCGCCGATGTTAATCTTCAGCGTTTTCGCTTTGTGTCTTTTAAGTGTAAATTCTGCCATTGTTTCTTCCTCCTTGTTTGTTTATTAGCCGCTGGTTTTAACCTGACCGTCATCCTTAACGAACGTCCAGTCACCGGTGATGGTGATGCTCCAGATGATAGCTCCGCCGGGTGCAAGTCCGATTTCTGCGATATCGGTCACACGACCGGAATCGCAGGACAGCATGATGCCGTCATCTCCGTCCTTGCCGATAAGAACAAATGCCTCATCCTCGTTGTAAGGACCTTCAGCGGTTTCAACCGTGGTAAGGTTGCCGTGGGTTGTGTTTGCAGCTGTAGCGGTTACTGCTCCGGCACCGAATACGGTCTTCAGAGACTCCTCAGTCGTGGAGATTACCGGTACAGTGACAGAGCCCTTCTCGGTCTTGATGTTTCTGACAGTTGCCAAAGACCATGCTCTGATGATTTCCGTGGATCCGTAGGGAGTCCAGGAAGGACCGTCCTCACCGACAAAACCGACCTCAGTAAAGCCCTCCATCGTATCGAAGGGCGATATAGGCATTGCGGGCGGTGTAGGTGTAAGAGGTGCATGATAGAACATTCCGGATGCGTTGCCGGTTCCGATGTTTACTGCATTAGTGCTCATTTTTCAATCCTCCGTTTGTTAGTTTATGGTTACTTTCTCAAGGTGAGCTGCCACGCGGATCCGCGCAGAGCACATCGCGAGGTCCGGACGAACGGGATCGACTCCCCATGATCCGGAATTGTTTACTTTGATGTTATTGATTGGTGTACTTTGGATTTTTACAACGGCACGAAGTATTCCGATAGCGTTTCGGAGCGCCTGCAAGGCATCCGCTTCGGTATCTGCACGGGAATCCAGAACGATATCAAACGCATCGATCTGGTTTGTGTCAGATCCTCCGACCTGCGTGACAAGAATGCACGGCAGAGTATATGTCTTCGGAAGCGGTCTGCAATATGCCGTCAGATGATCCTTCAGAACCTTGCGAACCTCGTCCTCAATATCAATGCTTCTCTGTATTTCCATTATCCTGTCACCGCCTTACTCAGAGCCTTGTTCTCAGCTTCCGCCTTCTGGGATTCCAGATCCGTTGTACTCACACTGCCGATCCATCTTCCGCCGCCATAGTTACCCTGCCAAACACGTGAAGAGAAGCCTTCGCTCTCTCCCGGTATATCGGCATTCGCTCTGGTCTGGATACGATCCGTAGCACTTTGTACCACGCTTTGAACTCCGGAACCCATCAGAATCTGTCTGAATCCTTCGCTCTTAAATTCTATCTTTACCTTCGTTGCCATTACCCTTTCCACCTTTCCAGGTTCAGCTGCATGTTGCTTCTGTTACCTGTCGGAGACTTCCACTTACGTGGTGCTCCGTTTATGACATAGGTCAGACCGTCATACTGGATTCGGTCTCCCTCCTGGATGTCCGCATCATAAGGGCAGTAGCAGGTCATCCCATCCATGATGCCTAACACTCTGCCATCCTGCGACAACATCGTGCTGGCCGGTTGAACAGAACAACCCGCTATTACCAAGGAGGAAGCCTGCCCCCAGTCAGGAACGTCTGAACCCCTGACTGACTTCGTGCCAGGGCGGATTCTCGTGATCGTGTCATTTGCAAAACTTCCAACCATGTCAGAACACCCCCTGGATCTTATACGGCGCGAGAGCTTCCTTGCTGTCGTCCGGCAAAGCTGAGGCCCTTGCAGAGTTCACCCATCCCGCGTTATACGTCACCGACACGCCTCCGGCCGCTTCGCTCGTGATACCGTTGGACGATGCCAGAGCGTGGTTCACACGATGCGCCACGAGTTCCTTGACGGAATCCATGAGTGCCTCGGATATACCTGCGGTATAAGTAACGACAACGACGCTCTTCCGGCTCATCGCCGTAGCATCGAAGACATGAACGATCCCGTCTTCGTCGAAAGCGTAATCCGTGAAGGCCACGTCATCGATCACGACGGCGCTGACCGCTGTCACATACTTCGCCGGCAGCTGGATCATGAGATCCTTGCCGACTCGCTTTGCACGTCCGTTGCCGTAGAGCAGGCGCTCAGTCATCTCGCACTCGGCCGAAGGATACACGTGCCAGCCGCAGTAATTCCGGATCGCCTGCGATGCGGCCTTGATCTCGGACGCGATGCGAGTGTCTCCGGTATACTTGCCGGCTGTGAAAGTGTTGAACTCATCGACTGTGATCAGATCATGGAGCGCTGTGGTTTTCCCTGTTAAGTTGTAACCCCAGTTTGTAGCCAGACTCATTTCTTTTTCGTCTCCCTTGCCTTGTTCTTAGGCTCGACCGCTTTGGCCTGCGGCTCTGCCTTCTTCGCTTCTGCTTTTTCTTCAGCGACTTCTACAGCGCCTTCGGACTGCGGCTCTGCCTTCTTCGCTTCTGCTTTTTCTTCGACGACTTCTACAGCGCCTTCGGGCTGTCGTCCTTCCTCGAAAAACCAAAAAGCGCCTTCGTATAAGTATTTCTTTTTATCCATACGCGTCACCTACTCAAAGCCTTCGATCAGATAGCTGTTGCCTTATAAAGTCCAGCTGTGGATGTGGTTCCGGCAACGTATGCACTCGTATCTACGAGGGTGTAGATGTAAGCGCCGGCAGATCCAGTACGTGCATAATACTGAGTATTAGCGACATACTTAGCGCTCTCGCCCTCTACTGTGAAGGTCGCGCTCTTGAGCTTCATGAAAGCCTTAGGGTAGGGCACCTTGAGACCGCATCTCTCGGTAGTTCTGAAGGTTACTCGGCCGTTGATGAAGTCTGCCTCGTTGCTGTTGGTGACCTCTACGGATCTTCCGCCGTTACGAAGAACGGAACCGCCGAGCCTCCAAGCACCTACGACGATGAGACCCTCCTGAGTAGCCTGAGAAGGAACGGAACGGAGACCCCAAAGAGGAGGTTCCTCAGCAACCTGAGTATTGCCATACATGCCGTAGAATGGACCGCCGGCGAGGAACTGGTTGTTGTTGTCCCTGAGGGAAGTAAGAGCATCCCAGTCGTCGTCGCTGATCAGGAGACCGTCTGCACGGAATCCGGGAGTGAGCTTCTTGATGAACTTCTTCGCGGACTTGATCTTGAGAAGAAGATCGAGGATAGAGGTGGGATCGTAGTACATAACCTGCAGGCCGGATCTGTTGATCAAGCCAGAGATGTTTGCACCAGTTCCGTTACCAGCAAAGAGCTGATCCTCTTCGACGATATCCATCAGGTAGTCAGCGCGCTCGTTGATATGCTGCGCAAGTCTCGGAGCGTCGGAAAGAAGCTCGTCAGAGTCCTTCCAGAAGGTACCGATCTTCTTGATTGCTTCGGTGACCTTAGTAGGCTCGCCGACATGAAGCTGAGGATACGCTCCGTTCTCTGCGATTGTGGTAGGACCGCCTTCAGCTGCGCCCTCTACGAAGTAGGAAACGGATGCAGCGGATGTGTTCTCCACACCGAACAGACCAGCAATGGTAAGAGGACGGCGAACACCCTGGAGGATGTTATAGTCGACCTCCTGAATCGCTCCGATGTAATCGCCCGCGGGATCGAGCTGAGGATCGGAGGCACTCTTCTCAAGTGCAGCAACGATAGAGCCATGATTCTCGGGTGAAATGCCGGCGGCCTTGACCATAGCTGCGGCCTTCTCACCGATGGTCTTGTACTTTTCTCCATTTCCGGAGCTGTCGTCGGAATCGCTTCCGTGACCGATTCTCTTGAGGAGCTGCGCAGCCTTCTCCGCATCCTTGATACGGGTCTCAAGCTGCTCATACTCGTCAGTTAAAGCGCCGGCGGACTTGATAGCCTCAGCGTCGCCGGATTCGATCTTCGACTGAAGATCTAAAAGGTTGGCCTTGATCTCGGCCTGTCTTTCTCTCATAGTAGCCATGATTTAATTCTCCTTTTTATCGTTCATTTTTTTGATGAAGTTGAGCAGGCGATCCTTCTCCGGATTGCTCCCCTTAGAATCCTCCCCTTTCGGGTTGTCCTTCGGGTCGTCCTTTCCTTCGTCGTCATCATCTGCATCGTCTAACACGCTCTGTAAAAGCGCGATAGCCTGTTTAATAGCGTCGGCGTCCTTCTTACTGTTACGCCTTCCGGACTTGATGTCCGTTACCTCTGCGCGAGGGTTTGCCGGGATCGGAACGATCGAAACCTCGAACAGGTCGAGCTTTGTTAAGATATTCATGATTCCTGCCTTCTCTTCGTCCTCTGTCGGTCTCTCCCAGCCTCTTACGTCATACGCAAAAGAGAACTGATATACAACGCCCTGCTTCACAAGTTCACGCTTCTCCTGTGCAAGTGCCGTATCGAAGAAGTGTGCAGTCATCAGTGGGCCATGATCAGTGTCTTCGATCGTATCGACGGCGCCGATGATCTGGTTAAGATCGTGGTTCCAACAAAGGGGGAACGGATGCCCTGATTCCTTCCGTGCTTCGATTGTCTCAGTGAAGGCTCCCTTTTCGATGACATCTCCGTAGCTGTCCGGGATTCTGTCATACGTAGAAAAGTATCCGCTAATGGTTCCTGCGCCCTCATCTGACTTCAACTTCAGCGCGAAGCTCTTGTATTTATGTTCAGGAGCTGCGCCCTTGATTAAATGCTTCTTTTTCATATCTTCATTCCTCCGTTATGGTTATTTGTGTCGAACAGTTACATCCGCATGTAGTGTCCGGATCTCCGTTATCATCTCCCGGCCAGTAGCAGCCGTTTGAGAAAGCTGCGTCAACCGGAACCGTCTCGCCATTCATCATGGCGTGCTCCGGTCTCGGATTGTCTCCGGTTATCCATGTCTTTTCCACGGTCTTGTGGATCCCCTGAGCTTCTGCCTGCTGCGGAGCTTCGTGCGTTACGGCCCATCCTGCGACGGCCGTGGCCATCGATCGACCGAAAGTTCCGGAGTCCGCGTCCTCGCGAACTTCGAAGACGTGCTCCGGCGTGTCGTCTTCGTCATCAGAGTCAAGCGCTGCCTGCAGCTTCTTATACGTTGCCGAGTTGATCGCCGTTGCTCTGCCTTCCGAGAGAGCTCGGAGGTACTTCCTCGTAATCTCGGAGTCATACTTCGCACCGAGGGCATCCGCGGCTTCCTTACCGTGAGCGTCTGCTATCTCATCAATCAGCGGCTCGATGTCATCCGCGAGCTCTTCGTTCCAGCGATCCACGTCCCACCAGTTCTCGGCTTTTGCGCCGATCTTAGGGATGACTGAGGCCGCCTGCCTCTTGAAGAACTTCCGGAGTATCTCCGTCATCTGTTCGTCTTCGTCCTTTGACGATCTGGCCTTGAGCCTGATCGGTTCCTTTTTGCTCTTCAGCTCCTCGCCGCCAACCAGGATCCTGTACTTGTGGCACGAGCAGCCGGCGTTCGCGTCCATGTGCGTGTCCTGAGGTGACGCCTGGCCGCCTTCGGTCACGTTCATCGGAACGATCAGCTCATCACCGCCCTCAACGGGAGGAAGGTTGTTGTCTGATCTCGCTTCATTTCGAGTGAGCCAAGGACCACCGACAGCACTCTGCAGGATGCCAGCACGCTCCTCGAAGGATCCCTTGAGCTTCTCGTCGAGGTAAAACTCAACGTAAGTGTCCGGATCTGCGCCGATCATCGGCAACAGGAACGAGTTGATGCGCTGCTGGAGCATCTGAAGCACCGGACCGAGACAGTCCGCGTATAACGCGCGGGCGTTATCTTTAGCACTCGCGTAAGTCTGCGTAGTCGTGTGCCAGATCAGCGAAGGGTTTACGTGATAGGCAGCGGCCACATCCTCGCGGCTGAGCTGTTTGGTCTCAGCGTACTGCGCTTCCTTAGCATTAAACTGATAAGTCTTTATCTCCATGCCATCCTCCAGGAGTGGCATTTTCCCCCGGTTCTCCCCATCTTTTCCCCAGCCTTCGCGGAAAGCTGCAATGAATGACTTGCGCTGATTCTCATCCCAGGGCTGCACGTTGGCCGGCCTGGTCAGATAGGCGTTGAACCTTCCGGAAGATCTCCAGATGTCCGTCCTGAACTTATCCGCGTTGACCTGTTCCGTGAGTGTCTGTTTCAGCGCCGAGATCGGTGACTGATAGCCGCCGGGGTTCCCCGGGTTATACATCCTGAACTGAACGAACATTTCACGCGGTACCTCGACGATCGATCCCGTCTTTGCGGAGATCCTAATCTTGTCCGGCGCGTAGCTGGTCGCGCTGGTCGTCGTGACGATCCACTCTCTCGGGATGATCCTCAGCTGGTACCCGCTCGCAGATTCCGCATCAGGGAGGACCCACACGAAAACGGAACCCATGAGGAAGAACTCCGTGAGCAGTCCCTCGATGAACTCGTAGCAAGTCTGGTCCGGGTTCGGAAGCCAGAGCAGCTTCGCCGCCGCACTCGTTCTGTCTCTTTTCCTGGCGTTCTCCCCGTCCCGGGTGTAGACCTTCAGGGGCAGCTGCGCCACGCTGGCGGAGAGGAACGAAATGACCGTGTGCAGGTTCGACTGCGTCGCGTAAAGCTGTCGCGCTGTCAGTCCCTCCACAATCGGGATCTGTTCAGGTGTAATCTCAATATGATATTCATTGCGCCCGAAAAGATTCCGAAGCGCTTCGACTATTTTTGGCATTTTTCGTGCCTCCTAACAGAATACAAGCCCATACCCTTCACGAGCATAGGCTGAATCATATATCTTGTTACTCTCTTTTGTAATCTTAGTTGCTGCAGTGAATGCCATTATGCAGGCAAACAACGGCGCTATATCGTCGGGGCTTTTCCTACGATCAGGTAAAGCCACGCCGCCGCCCATCTGGCGGACTTGCATCGTCTTCGCAGGCGTATCGAGGATAGGCTGCTGCAGGTGGAATATCTTCGCACCGCCTCGCGGCAGTGCCGGATCACTCGCAGCGACCCCGTCCCAGAACCGGCCCCAGCCGGAAGCCAGCTCGGATCCTTCGATAGCGATACGCTCCACGTTCTGTATTGTGCAGATTTGTTCTGCGAGTCCAGTTACCGGAGCTCCTCTTCCCTGGAAGGCAAGTCGCATCTTGCCTTTCATCGCACGTGCGCGGAACCAGTCAATCGCCCACTCTGTTCCGACAGCTCTGGCCACGACTTCCACATGCCAGTTTCCATCTTCCCGGAGTCCGCAGACTCCTATGGATGTCCACCGGCGGTCATCGGATAAGTCAATACCGAAGTACAGATCCGATTCCGGCGGAATCCTCGACTCATTGTCAAGGCATGCATTCCATGATCCGTCAGGAAACGGCTGAGGCAATATCGTCTCAACCTGCTGACACATACATTCACTCCGGAACTTATTCTCCGGAAACGTCATGCGGTTAGACAGAAGCGCCCGCTCCGTAAGCAGACCATATCCCATGGCGGGATTTGCGTGAGCCAGAGCATCAATGTCATCCGTCGGTGCATCATCCGGAGATGACCACTCAAACAGTCCGAGCGTTGCTGCATCAACCTCACCGCCGAGGTCCATCGCCTTTGTGCCTTCAATGGCAGCGATGGCCTGACTTCTTAATTGTCGGAGTACTATGCTGTCCGGGTCACCAGCATTCGAGAAACAAATAACAAGACCATTCGGTTTCGCATTCGTACTCGCGACTGCTGCAGACCACGTCTCCCAGTCCCGGTGTTCTCTGACCTCATCCAGAAGGACTAAGTCATTCGAGTCACCACGTCCGGCACGTCTTGTCGGCGCTCCGACTTTATAAACACGACCGCCCTTAAGGATCAGCCTCTTGCTTCCGTTCGTTCGGACCACGCGGTCGATCTCACCGCTGAGGTCCGGCGTGTTCTCCTGATCGGCGACGACCGCTTCCCATACTTCCTCGGCTTTGTCCAGACTGAGGGACGTACCGAACACGCTCTTGACGCCCAGGACATTCAGGAAGAAGGATGCGATGCCTTCCGAGTCGACGGTCTTACCGTTCTGTCTGGCCACTTCGATCAGAATCGTCCTGAAGCGGAATCGCCAGCTCCTCCGGATGTCTCCGGTGATTTCCAGGGCGTGTATCAGAGACCATTCCTGCCATGGATAAAGTCTCTTTCCGAGAACTTTGGTCATGTACTCAATGCACATAAATCCGAGGCTTGTCTCTTCCGTCAGATCCCGCAGCGGTGGAGTGTAAATCCTCGGCTCTGTATATCCCAGCATTTACTCAACCATCTTAAGCCGGTCGCGCAGACTATCAAGTGCAGACACGCTCGCAGACTGTTCTGTGGAATGCTCCTCAATCAGCGTATTAAGATCCTTAAGCGCTGAGGCATAGTCTCGAACAGTCGCCCTGAACTCCTGCATAGCCGGATTACTCTTCAGAGCTTTCTCACCCTGCGTAGTGGTGAGCTCCTGAGCAAGGGGAAGACTCTTATAAGTCGGGATCTGTTCTTCAATCTTCTCCTGCATGGCGAGGACTGCTTTCGCAAGAGTCATCGCCTGGGACTTGATGTCCTTATTCACTTTCTTACACATCGATGCTGCACTCTTTGCCATGACTCACCATCCTGCCAAAAAAATCTTTCAAATGTCTCGGGGGG